>Ga0209181_10001086_pt1 | contig 48585 bp, 32 predicted proteins | sample MAT05_FD_187208 | JGI IMG/M metagenome (GOLD analysis project Ga0209181, IMG submission 187208) | Freshwater microbial communities from Lake Fryxell liftoff mats and glacier meltwater in Antarctica - MAT-05 (SPAdes) (version 2) | ecosystem: Environmental > Aquatic > Freshwater > Ice > Liftoff... | reverse complement strand
ATTGAAAGCGATCTTACCTGACGGCACAAAATTGGATATGAATGGCACATCAAGTGATATATTAAAAAAACAACCTAACGGGAACTGGGTATATTTGGTTGACAATCCTTATGGAGCCGAATATTTTCGTCTATAATTAACTGATAGTGAAAATAGCTTATGTAAAAACTACTACTAACAGCGGTTTGGCAAAAGTGGCGGTTACGTGCTCCGCAAACCCATTTGTGGTTGATCAAACCTTGGTGCTCCGTATTAGCATTTGTGGTAAAATTCGCCACCTACGCCAAGATGCAAAACGTTGGCGGTTAGGCTAGAGTAATACTCTACAGAAACAAAAAAACATTATATCAATGACTATGCGACAAATTTGTTTGACTTTATTTTTAGCTGCTTCTCTCTTTTCGAGTTGTAAAGCCCAAGACAATAGAATTTCTGAAATTCCTTTTACTTTAGATAAAAGATTACTAGTTTTTAAAGGACAATTGAACGGAATTGAAACAAACTTTGCATTTGATACAGGTGCGGCTGAAGGTATTGCATCTTCAAATGAAGAAAACAGTAAAGGAATTGAGAGAACAAGTTCAACTCAACGCATATCGGATGGCAATGGCAAAATAGCGTACTTACAGACAGGAATTACAAAAGAACTTTCGATTGGGGTATTTAAATTTCAGAATGTCAGAGCTTCAATAACTAATATGCAGTATTTACAATGCATGAACTTGTATTTATTGGGTGCTGATATAATTAGACAACTTAATTGGGAAATTGATTTTAAGAAATTGATACTAAAAGTTTCTAAAAATTCTTTTGAAACCACAAAAAGTATGCAAGTAATTCCAGTAAGTTATGAATACAACACTACTAGGACAAAAATTAAAATAAATTCAATGCATTTCAAAAACGTCTTGATTGATTTCGGCTATACAGGGGTAATGGAAATACCAGCAAAACAAAGTAATGTAAAAAAATACATAGATGAAAGGAAAAGTAAAAGCCTTATTGAAACCTCAATTGCTTCCACGTTTGCCGTTCTAGGAATGTCAAAACCAGCTATTGTAGAAAAAACGCTACTAGACAGTGTTAGTATAAATGGAAACGAATTTTATAATATTCCAGCAGAGTTTAAAGAAATAACAGACTTCAAAATTGGGCTTTCCTTTTTTAGTTCCACTTGCGATATAGTCATCATTAATAATAACGATAAGAAATTCTACTTGCAATTAAAGAAAGAAAATGATTTTAAAAGTACATTTCCAATTTCAGTTGTAATGAAAGATGGGAAATTGAAAATTATAACGACTTCAATTAGCGACACTTCTATTGCAAATAATTTTGCTATAGAGGAAGAAATAAAAGCAATAAACGGCAAGTCGGCAAATGACTTTAAAAGTGAATGTGATTATTTGAATTGGTTTTATTTAACAAAATGGATCAAATTGAATATTAGGAAATTGAATGGCAAGGAAATTGACGTGCGAAGAAGCCCTAACTACTAATAAGGGTTTGCCAAAATAGGGGCAGAAGTGCTGAATTGAGCATTTGGAATTCCACTGTACGTTTGGGCTAACCTGAACATTTGTACTTCTAATTCCCCCGCTTCGGCAAGCCCTAAAAACGCTCTATGCCACCCTTAAAAAATAGTACACTGGCCGGTTTAGCGCTTTCAGGAAGGCTTCTAAGGACGGATTTTGCCAGGCGGTTCACTACCCTTTTAGCTCGCTGGGGGGAGAAATTTTGCAGAGCGGTTCACTTTATTTTTGGCTTGCTGTGGTGAGAGAAATTGTGGGACAGTTTGCTCAATCTTTTTCGCCATTCGACAGGTTTAGTTGAAAATCCCATTTTGACTTTAAACGCCAGCATTTTACGGGTGGTTTAACCTGTGTCGCTGGTTGGACAAAGCGTTTACTTTTTTGGTTTTGGTGACAAAGGTTGACAGCTTTTCAACGTCGCGGGTGTGAGCAACCAAAGGCGTTTCGGGAGACAACGCTAATTGAAGAGACAATGCACAAGTCTGCTAATTCATTCGCAGCAGGTTTTGCCTGACACCTGAACACCTGCTTTGTTGGCAATAATAAAACCTTTATTAATAATAAATATAGCTAGTATGAATGATATTGACACACAGCATTTTTTAAATACGGTTTTTGCCTCAAGCGGTATAACCCAGCTTGAATTAAAATCAATTATACCCCGATATAAAAAAATAAATTTTGATAAAAATGATTATTTATTAAAAGAGGGTCAGGTGGAAAAAAAATATTGGTTTGTTGAAAGTGGTTTTATCCGTTCGTATGTTATAGATACCGAAGGCAACGACATTACTTTTAACCTATACGCAAATGGTGATGTGGTGATTGACTACCCATCAATATTCTTTTTTGCGCCAACCAGGGAAAATATTCAGGCACTTACCGATTGTGTTTGTTGGGAAATAGATTTTGAATCTTTTCAGGAATTGTTTAATACTGTTTTGAATTATAGAGAACAACAAAGAGGTTTACTTGTGGGAAGTTATTTTGCCTTAAAAGAACATAGCATATCATTGATTGCCGACCAGGCAAAAGTCAGATATCTGAGACTTTTAAAAGAAAAACCGCATATCGTTCAAAATGTTTCTTTAAAGTACATTGCCACTTTTTTAGGAATTACAGACTCGTCATTGAGTCGAATACGAAAGGAAATTGCAACCAAATAGTATTTCTTGTCCTATGACAAGTTTTAATTTTAATGATAACCTCAACTTTGAAACATCATTAACAATTAATACTTAAAAAATGACACAATTAAGAGATTTTATGTTGCTCTTTAGATTTAAGCCAGGTAACGAACAACCAACGCAGGAACAATTGCAGGAGATGGAAAAACAATGGGGGGAATTCATTGGTACCATCGCAATGCAGGGCAAATTGGTAAGTACACATCAGCTAGGCTTTGAAGGTAAAAAAATTTTTTCTAACCTTTCTACGGAAGAAGGATTTCATATTTCCGAAGGACAGATGCTTGCGGGTAATATGGTTTTAAAAGGTGAATCGATTGAAGTTGCAACCGAACTTGCCAAAAAATGCCCTATCCTTTTTATGGGTGGAACGGTTGAAGTAAGAGACGTATTACCAATGAATTAATTTTAAACTTTTAGAAATGAGCAAGAAAAAAATATTCGTAAGTGTTGGACTGGGCCTGGTGGTATTTATAGGATTTGTTTTGTACAAAGCAAGTAGTTTAAAAACTATTCAAATTACAAAAACAGTCACCATAAAAGGCTCAAAGCAAGAGGTTTTTAATATGGTAAAGTACTTAAATAATTTTCCGAAATGGTCACCATTTTTGGCGCAAGATCCAGGCCAGAAATATGAAGTAAAAGGAAAAGACGGCACTGTTGGCGCGCAATACCATTGGGTCGGTAATAAGGGTAACGACTTAGGCTATCAGTCAATTGTAAAAATTGATGATCAAAAGTTTGTGAGTGTGAAATGTGATATTCAAAAGCCATTTGTAGCCAAACCATCTTTTAACTATTACTTTTCTGAAACAGCAAGTGGGGTGAAAGTAAAACAGGATTTTATACTTAAGTCAGGTTTGGTTGATGCGTTGTTTATGTGGCTTTTAGGAGCAAAAGCACAAATGGAAACGACAAATCAACAAGGATTAGATATGCTAAAACGAGAGGTTGAAAAAAAACAAATTCTCTAATTCCGCATCTACAGTTTTAACTCTTTTGTTTCGCTATTTTATCATAGGCAGAAACAAAAGAGTTTTTACTTATTTCAGCAAATTGGTATTATAAAAGCTAAGCAGACAACATTAATGTAAACCTACAACATTTTTCCACCCACTTAGTGGGCTTAAACGAAGTACCGCGATAAACCTTTGCCAACCAAATAGCAAACCTTTTTTGTTTCGGTTTAGTTTTCATCGCGATAGCAAGCGAGGCTATGGGTTGACGATTTGTAAATACCGCCGCAGCTTAATCCGCTTTAGCACCAGCCAATAAACAACACCGGGCAATAGAACAAACAACAATCTTTTTTTTCAATTTGTAACCCGGCATTGTTAGCTTTAGTCCGGCAACGGTATTGGGCAACCAGAAGTGTATGTTGGTTTTATTAACTACTTTGAGGGCATGCGATTGCGTTACAATGCGTGTGCCACCTTAAATCATGTTATGCTCAATGGCATACCGTATTAACAACGCTGTATTTTTAATATTCAATTTTCGCATTAAACTTTTGCGATGCGTATCAACCGTGCTGAGGCTTAAAAATAGTTTGCTGGCAATGGCAGGGTTTGTCAATCCTTCTGCAATCAGGCGCAGTATTTCATGCTCTCTTCTTGTTAGCAATGGCGACAGTTGATGAGCGTTATTTTTTAATGTTGCGGCAGCTATTTCACTTACATAGGTATGCCCTTTTGCCACCTGGTGTATGGCGGTAATGATTTCTGTTTTATCAGCATTTTTAAGTAAATAACCACTGGCGCCATTTTCCATCATAGCCTCAATAAAACTAACCTGATTAAAGGTGCTAAGGCCTATTACAAATATGCCGGGATACCTTTGCCGCACCTCTTTACACAATTCTACGCCAGTTTTTTCAGGCATGCTTATATCCATTAAAATAACATCGGGTTGCCTGTTTTTAATAAACATAAGGCACGAGTTTGCATTGCTGGCATGGCCAATCAGGTCAATATCTTTTTCGTTTTGCAGCATGGTACGTATGCCCTCAATTACCATATAATGGTCGTCAACTATAAAAACTTCTATGGGGCTCATATCTCAATTTCAATATTTACAGAGGTGCCTTTGCCAGGTTCAGTTTGCAAATCTGCTTTGCCTTTTAAATAATTCAGCCGGTTTTCAATGTTGCTCCAGCCTATACCTTTCGACTGTTTTAAAACGTCAGCATCAAACCCTTTACCATCATCTTCTACTGTCAACAGCAATTTACCGCCTTCTTTATGCAGTTGCACCATCGCCGTTTTTGCAGCAGCATGTTTAATGCAATTGTTCAGCAATTCCTGTACAATGCGGTAAATGGTTACACTGGCAGCCTGTTCCATTTTTACATTGTCCATACCGTACGACTGGTACACCACTTTTATAACTCCACTACTATTAATGCTGGTACAAAAATCTTTAAGCGCTGCATTAAGCCCAAACTTTATTAGCGCCTCCGGCATCATGCTGTGGGCAACCCTTCGTAATTCATTAATAGAAGAGTCGAGCATATCCAGCCCCCGTTCAAAACCCTGCATGTTTTCGGGCGTCGTTATTAAATTGTCTTTCATATGGCTAAAGGAGTATTTTATGCCTGATAGCATGCCGCCCAGGCCATCGTGCAAATCCTGCGCAAGGCGGCTACGCTCATCTTCCTGCCCTTTTAGCACCGCCTCTGTAGCCAGCAATTGTCGCTCTTTTTCAAACGCTGCTATTTGCCGTTGTTGCAATTGCTGATTTTTTCTATAATTACCAATGCTTAGCAAAGCAATAATTAATATGGAAATGGCAGTACCAGCCAGTATATAATTCAACCTACTTTTTTGGCGAATGGCTAACTGCGATAGCTTCTGCTCGGCATTTAATCGTGAAATTTCATTTTCCCTGTTTCTTATCTGGTATTTTAATTCAGTAGCGGCAATAAGGTTGTTTCGATCTTCTGAAAGTATGGTATCGGCAAGTGAAAAAAATCTTCTTAAAAAATAATTTGCGTTAACTAAATCGCCCGTTTTTTCGTACCAGTCTGCATAGCCCAGGTAGGCCTGTTTCCTAAACATCTTCATACCCAACCTTTCAGCAATCGCAAGCAAACTGTCTAAAGAACCCTTTGATTTGTTTAAATCATTTGTAGCCAATTCGCATTCAAAAATTCGTTTTAAAACCCCTGCTACCTGGTGCAGATCATCGTTTTTGTAAGCATACAAAAGCGAGGTATTGTATTGCTTTAATGCGCTGCTAAATTTGCCGGTTAAAAACTCCTTTTCGCCCAGGTAGTAATAATAGTTTTGCCATTGATAGGTACTATTAATTTTATTAAGCAAAGGCAGTGCTTCGTTTAGTTTTATTATGGCTTCGCCAACATTGTTATTTGCCAGCAGGTCGGCCGCATAGCCCAGGGTGGCTGCCGATTTAAGCCTGTCGCTATTGGTACCAAGCGCCATATCGTAAGCTTTTATGGTGTATGCTGATGTTTTGGCACTGTCTTTTATTAACTCGTACAAACCAGAAATATTTAGGTACGTATTGGTAGTTTGAACCGTGTTGTTGTTTTCTTCAAAAATATAGGCAGCCTCTGTGTAGTCGTTAATCGCTTGCTGATAATCGCCCATTTTAAAATAGTTGTTGCCTGTATTTAAGTAAAGCAAACCAAGATCATTTCCAACGCCTCCGGATAGGTTATCTTTTAAAATCTTTTTTAGAGTATCGGCATATAAAAACGATTGGGCAAAATTTCCACGGTCACCATAATATAGTACCCCGATTAAGTAACCTTTTCTAATGCCAAATGCATAATTTATTTTTTTGCTGATGCGCAACATTTCGTGCACATAAGCTAAAAAGAAGGATGTATTGCCCGTACTGTTTGCCTTTAGGTAGGCGTAAATGGCATTTACCCTTGCCGTATCATCTTTTGGATGGGCTTTAATAATTAATTTAAGACTATCATCCGGCTGCCGCTGTTGGGCAAACAAAATAGCAGGTAATGCCATCATCACCACAAAAAAGAACAACATTTTTATCATGCTTAAAAATTGGGCAATTAATACCTGCGTTTTTTACAGGGTTCAAAAATGTAGAAAATCTTTTTAAATAAAAATACACCCTTTGGGGGATACCTAAAAAAAGCAGAGAAGCCAATATTTGTGTATTATTTAATTTCTTCTTTCTTAAAACAACCGGTTATGAAATTCTTATTTACACTTTTATTGGTGACTGCTCTTATTACTGCAAAAGCACAGGCACCACTCTGCGTGGCATACCACGGCTGTGGCGGTGCCACGGTAGTCGCTTACCAGGGCGACCTGGGGTGGTCTAGTATAACCTATGATTTTCAGCGATTCCTGGGTGGCAGTTGGGTTACGATCCATCAAAGTATTGAAAACTTTCATTTGGTAATACCCGGCGATATTACGGTGGCCACCCAGTATCGTACGGTATTGCGTAACAATGCTACCAGCGAAGAACGTATTTCAAATGGAGTAACGGTTGACCCGGCTAAATTTAATAATGCGGTAGCTAAGCCCAAACCTGTTATAACCTTTTACTGGGGTACATCAGTAACTTCGGGCTCAAATTACGTAGAGGTATTACCCAGAGCCGGCAATATAGACCAGATGCGGCCGCCTTTTACTTATAAAATAAAAAAGAAAAATAGCTTTGTATTTGATCAAAAAATATCGACCACTGGTATATTTTTTACCTTTAATATAGAAGCGAACCAGGATTATGTAATTACGGTTACGGATTATTGTGGGCAGATTGATTCGGTTGCAGGGGCAATATCATTTGCTGCTTTTGGCCGGGTTACTGCACGAAGTTGTGCTGGTGCCAGCATTGAACTAAGCAGTGTAGCTTCGGGGCAAAATGTGGCCTTTCGGCTGCCTGTTACTTTTGGCCTGGCACCACTTGCTGACAGCATTAATGCGAATAATGTACCCCAAAGTGTTTTAGTCGGAATAAACTATACTTACCCTGCCGGAATAGCTACCGGCTTTACGGCCAAACGTTACGTGGTACGTGCAAGGGATTCATACGGAGTGCTTTCTAATTACAGTGTAATTAGTACCGGGTTGGCACCACCCAATCCCTTTATTGTTACCATTGGGCCATCTGCTGGCTATTGCAATTTCTTTATAACATTGGCAGGTAACAATGTGGAAAGTGGTATTAGAAGGGCAGGCGAAAATCAGCCCTATACTTTTACGCCGGGTACTACTATAACCAATATAAAGGGCGGGTTTACCTATGACATTGTAGTGAAAGATAGCTGTGGTATCATTAGTGCTCCGCTAATCGAAAGTTTTTATACGTTTGGGCCGATTATTACTGATGCAGCCGTTATAAAAACTGGTTGTAATAACAGGCTTACCGTTACCGCTAATAGTTGTACTGGTAACCCTGAGTATAGATTACAATTGTTTGATCAGCCAGCAGGTGAATGGCAAACTTCTAATGTGTTCATCAATGTTCCTGGTTCAAATGATTATCATACAGTTTTTGTACGGGATGGCAATAGTCCGGTTACTTCCCGGCAGGTTTATGTGTTTCCGTTGTCAGCTAATATATCGGTTAATCAATTCAATGGTTTGTGTGGTAGCCTTGCAGATATAAGTGTTGAAAATGTTAACGACGGTACGCCACCTTTTTATTATGCAATTAGTTATGATGGTATCAACTTTACACCCTTCTCTTCCAACAATAGTTTTAACAATTTGGTACCTGGCACCTATGATGTTAAGGTGAAGGACTCATGTGGAAATATTTTCAGGTCAAATAAAGCGTACCAACAAACTCAAGTGGGCGACTGGTATTATGTAAACGAAACCGGATTTAAAACAACCTGCAATACTATTAATGAACAGGAGGGCGGTTTTATACGGTTTGGTGTTCAGCAACCATATAATATTTTTCGTGCCATAACCACCCCTTATCAATACCAACTTAAAGAGGTTATCAGCTCAAATGGTAATAGCATTCAATATGGCAAAGTGGTACGCACCGGCCAAACAAGCGATACCACCTTTACCATAGGGGGCTTACAGGCAGGCAAGGGATATGGCATTTTTATAACCAATAGATGCGGCGATCCTGTAACAGCCAAAAACAGGGCGGTCAATAATTTTTTCATTCCATTACAAAATTTGCCTGAGCCAGCTATTACTGTAAACAGTAGTAACTGTAGCCAGCCATTTATTGAAGTAAGCAATTTGCCTAATGGCCGCGTAATTAAAATATTTAGGGGAAGGGATACTACCGGCGCTGGGGTTAACCTGGCTACCCCCACCACGAGCACTGTGCTGGAGGGTGGTTACTACACCATCAAAGTGCATACGCCCAATTTTAATGGTTGCCCCTGGATGCATTTGTACGAAGCTTTTGTTAGTACCACCGACAGTACATCAGCGGGAATATTTGATGTAAACCAGGGAAGTATTTGTAAAGCCGACTCAGCTATTGTGCAGCTTAAAAATTATGTGATTGGCCAAACACCCGGTGGAATGTGGACAGGAAGCATACCCGATAGTAACTGGATTAACCGCGATAGTGGCCAGTTTAGCAAATCAGGTTTGGTAAGTGGAATGTATAATTTTGAGTACAACGTGCAAACTTTGTGTGGCGTAAATCAACAGTTAACATTTTCGCTTTCAATTGACCTGGTGGGGTGTGGGTTATCCACCTCATTGTTAGACATAGTATCTGCAGGCTCAATGCTGGGTTGCAAAAATTATAATGGAAATGAGTGGTATGATGTAGTTGACGGAGAAGGCAGGCTAAGGTTTAGTATTAACCCTGGTGATGGCAACAACCTGCCATCGGTATGCTGGGGTGCAAGGTATCGCGATGCATTTTTAAACCCGCGAACGATTACTTTAAACAGTGCTCCGCTGTTTTTAGCCAGTCGAAATTTTTATATAGAACCAAACCAAACGCAAATAGGGCCAAACCCCGTAAAGGTTCGCCTTTATTATAGTAACTATGATATTGAAAGCCTGTTGTATTATTTAAGAAACAATGGTTATGCAGCGGCATCCGCCAATGACCTACGTATCCTTAAAAAGATAGCCGGTACCGGGTCACCAGTCGATCTTGAAGTGAATATAGAACCTTCGGCATCGCCGTCACTGTACTCCTTTATTACACCAACTGTACACCGCATAGAAACTGAGCCTTTTGCAAGCTGGTATTTTGAATTTGAGGTGACCAGTTTTTCTGAATTCGCATTGGTGTTTACCGGCCCTACCATTTTACCTGTAACCTGGCTGTCAGTAACTGGTCAAATAATTACCGGCAAGTCAGTAATAAAATGGTCAACCGCTACCGAAGCAAATACCACCAGGTTTACGATTGAGCACAGCATAGGTGTAACAGGCTTTAACGAACTTGGCAATTTACCTGCAGCAGGCAATAGCGGTGGTACAAGCCATTACCAATACTTACATACCACACCAAAGCAGGGTATTAATTACTACCGTATTAAACAAACGGATAGAGATGGCAAATACACCTATTCTAAAACGGTAGCGTTACAATATAAAAAAGATGGTATGCCCGTGATACTGGCACCCAATCCTACAAAAAACAAACTGATGGTTTATTTACCCGAAACCACCGCAGGTAGCACAATAATAATATTTAACCAAATGGGCCAAAAGATACTTGAACAGCCGGTACCTGTTGGTGCTACCCAGGTAGGGGTAAATACAAGCAACCTTACACCGGGGTACTACCGCTTGCAATGGCTACAAAAGCACGGTTCGCAATCGTTGCCATTTATAAAACAATAAAACGATTGGTATATGGTAAAATAATTTGTACAGTTGGAAAAAAGTTATACTAATACTTTTTAAGTAGATGCAAGCAATAAAGTAAAACCATTTCAGTGCCTTTAATGCAAAGCCCCGATATTTTTGCTATATCGGGGCTTTTTTATAGTACAAAGGTTATTTGAGCAAGTGTTGATTTTTAAATACCGTTATTTGTTTCTAATATCGTTAAGCAAAGCAAAAAAGTTGATAATTAAAACAGTTAACAGCTACAATCCAAATTTTTAAAGTAGGAATCATGAACGAAAAAGCATTTTACACCACCCGTTTATATTTTACGGCAGCCATCACCATTGCTATGTGGTCACTCTTAATTTGGGATCATTTTCATGAGGGTGTTGTTAGCCATCATTTGCTCCATCGGCAAAATCTGCCAGCCTTTTCAAATTGGTGGGGCGGATTGTTAATTCCATTACTTACGTGGTTTTTATTGGATAGAGTACAAAAGAGAACAGCCAAACAATCAACCGTTTTTAAGGTTTCTGCTAATGTATTGTATGCATTTGGCGGCGCTTTGTCATTCGGTATATTACTATCCCTTTTTTTTACCATGGGCAATACTGAAGTTTCATTTTACATGATGGTGCTACTGCTATGTATTGCGCTCATTTTTCCTATCTATCGGGCCGAATATTTTCTTGGTTTTGTAATGGGAATGATTTTTACTTTCGGCGGGGTGCTACCCATTATCATCATATCCATTGTAAGTTTATTGGCGGCAGTGTTGTACCTGGTTGTACGGCCAGCCATAAGCTTTGTCATTTTACGAATTACCTACGTATTATCATTAAAAAAGAAGCAGAAAAATAATGCATAAAATCCATAAAGGCGTGTTCCGCAAAGGGTAAATGAAAGGAAATATAGTTGTATGTAGAGTTTTAGTGCAGGGCGAACTTTAATTTAAGGATTAAAACGATATTGGATTAAAACACAAAGTATTGCTAACTTAATGGCTATTGATGCCAGATGTTTAATAGATAAATTACGGTGGAAGTAATAATTTGGTAATAGGGCGACAGCACGTTGGAGCAAGCACCAGCAATTCACTATTCATCAGTAATTTTACCTGAAGGTTATAAATTAAGCTTCCAGAAAAACGACTAAACTCAATATCTTTTACCAAGCGGTAAAGTTGTACGAAACCCATAAAAGCCTGTAATGCAAAAGCTAATTTTTATACTAAATCTTGTTTTGATCGCTAATAATTGCTGTGGGCAAAATGACACGCTAAAAAATGAAGTCTTTATTGTTGGTACGATTCATACCGGAAACAAAAAGTTTGATCATAAAACCCTCTATAACGTATTAAAACAATACAATCCGAATATTATACTGTGGGAACAAAGTGGGGATTATAAACGGGTATTTGGTCTAAGAACAGCCAATTTTTTAAAAATTTGGAATCCAGGAATAGAACAATTATCACTCCAAAAGTATTCGAGACGTAATAAACACAAAAAGATTCTGCCATTCGACACATCTTTCGCATCAAAAAGAAAGTATATTAAGGAGACAACTAAAATGGAGGAAAGGTTTTTTAATAGCCTAAATGTTGCTAATATGACCTTTTCCGACAGTTTAGGCTATGCTGACTACGCTAACAAAAGAAACTATTATTATGATTTTATTGTTGATGCGGACTTAATAAGTTTAAATATGCCTGAGGTTATTAATATGACAAGAACATTATATGACGCTGAAAAAAATTTCATTCTGCCCCTGGGTAAAAAATATTTAGCAGACAGCCTGCTAGTAAAAATATTTGATAACGACATGACATTTTGGTTTGCCAGAAATGATTATATGATAAAACAAATAGAAGCTTATTTAAAACAATTTGCAGGAAAAAGAATTATTATTTTGACAGGGATTAATCACAAATATTACCTGCTTGATAAACTAAGAGGACATGAAAGTGGAACAATTAATATTCGTGAAATCGGCAACAATTAATTGCGCGTTTCCACAACATGCCGTTTAGCAATATGGCACACAGTTAGTACAACATACAATGTAGCATTATTGCAACAGTAAATTAGCCTGCGTGTATCAGCAGCAATTCGATATTTATCGGTAGTTCCAGCTTGATGTTATAAATTAAGCACGAGAAAACACTAGTAAACTCTATATCGCTAATCGGCGACAGTTGTTTGCAAACGGAAAAAAGAATAAGACCATCAACATTAACGGAAAAAATTTTAACATTTTGTAATGAGAGAAAAAAGTATCTATAAAGACATATTATTTGGAATTGCAGTTGGAGACGCATTGGGAGTTCCGGTTGAGTTTAAAAGCAGACAAGCAATTGAGCAAAATCCTGTTACTGAAATGAAAGGTTTTGGAACTTATAATCTTCCGGCAGGAACATTTTCAGATGATAGTTCTTTAGCTTTTTGTACCGCAGAAGCGTTGACTCAGGAATTTAGTTTAAAAAATATTGGAGATAATTTCGTTGCGTGGCTGAACCAAAATTATTGGACAGCAAGAGGTAGCATTTTTGATGTTGGTATTACAACAAGTCAGGCAATTAAGCGAATACAAAATGGATGTATCCCGGAATTAGCAGGTGGACTGGATATATCAGACAATGGAAATGGATCACTAATGCGGATTTTGCCGTTACTCGTTTATATTACAGACAAACAACTTGCGGACAGATACCAAATTATTAAACAAGTTACCTCAATTACTCATGCACACATTCGCTCTGTAATCGCTTGTTTTTATTACATTGAATTTGCCCGAAAAATAACACACGGGATAGACAAATTTAAAATTTATTCCTGTCTAAAAACTGAAATTGCCGATCACCTTAACTTTCTCTTAATAAATCCAGCCGAAATAAGTTTATTTGACAGATTATTAAATGAGAATATTTATGAGCTATCAGACAATGAAATTTGCAGCGGTGGTTATGTATTACACACTTTGGAAGCAAGTATTTGGTGCTTGATGACAACAGGCGATTATAAAACGGCCACTTTAAAAGCTGTAAACTTAGGAGAAGATACAGACACAACAGGAGCAGTTACCGGAGGACTTGCAGGAATGCTTTATGGTTTTGATACAATTCCAAAAGGTTGGTTAGAACAAATTGCTAGAAGAAACGACATTGAAAATTTGGCAGAACGTCTTCGTTGCTTTGCCAGCCGCTAACATGCCGTTTCGCATTATTTCGCCAGCACGTCCGCTACGTTTAATCACTTGCAGCTTGGTAATCATTACCAAACAAGCAGAAGGTTATTAATTATGCAGCAGAACAAACGGCTAACCAATATATCTTTAACCGGCTTTAGTTGTCGGTAAACGCAACTAAGAATACTGTCGCAAATTAGAGCCGTAACATTGGTAGCAATTTTGCCGGGTATCCCGGCACTGGTAGTGGAACAAGGTTATATTAAATGGGAATTGCCAATAATATAGAAGAAATTACGGTAGACTTTAATGTTTATGAACTGACTGTTTAAACAACCCTTTGAATTTTTTGCTTAACTGCCGGCTAAACCAATTTAGCAAAATGGCAACCAAACTTTATCCTTAAATAAAAATTCTCAATATCCAAATCCCCAAATCATCCTATCCCCAAATAAATTAAATCCCCAAATTACCGAATCAATTAATAACCAAATCATCAAATATCCCTACCCACAATCTCAACCTTACCCTCAACCTCAACCTCCTCACGCTTCCTGCAACTTCGATATCGCTTCAAATTCGTCCATTAATTTGTAACTCAGCCGCTCGTAAATAGCATAATGTTTCATGTACTGAACGTGTTCATTTTTCATGGGTTTGTAATTGTCGGGCAATTCTACTGTTTTGGCTGCTTCATCCAAATCTTTAAAAATGCCTGCTTCCGTAGCACTTAATAAATAGGCGCCTACCGCAACACTGTCAGCATTCAGCCGCGTGTTAACCGGTTTATTAAATATATCGGCTATTATGCGCAGCCAAAACGGTGTGGTGGTAAACCTGCCATTTACGCAAAGGCTGTTTATTTGCCGGTGTTCTTCCAATGTTTTGCCTATACTGTAAATAGCATACAATATCCCTTCAATGGTAGCCCGTGTAAAATGCTGTTTCTCGTGGTTAATATTTATACCAAAATAAACGCCCCTGGCAGACGCGTTCCAGATAGGCGCCCTTTCTCCCTGCAAATAAGGCAGAAAAATAAGTCCCGCTGCGCCTGCCTCTACCCTTGCTGCTTCTGCTACCAGGCCTTCCATGCAGTTATCCAGGTCATAGGCTCTTTTAAAATCACCAAACTGTTTTGCATACCATTCAAAAATGGCCCCTCCGTTATTGGTTGGCCCGCCCGATACATAATTGCCCTCGGTTATCAGGTAATTAAAAAATCGTTGTTTTTCATCGCGCAGCACTTTTTTGCCCATTACCCTTACAGCACCGCTGTCTTCTATGGTTATTGTGGCCTTACCTTCGCCCCATATACCGCCGCCCAGTGTGGCAAGGCAACCATCGCTTGAGCCAATAATAATTCTAACCCTGGCGGGTAATTTTAAAGAGGATAGAAATTCCTTTTTTAGCGATACCTGATTATAAAACACAGGAACAAGCGCCGGTAACTGGTCTGCCGTTATACCTGCGGTTTGTAACGAAGCCTGCTCCCATTGCAGGGTATGTATATTTAAAAGGCCGGTAGCACTGGCCAGGCTGTAATCAATCAAATATTCGCCGGTTAACTGGTATATAATGTACGATTTAATTGAAAGAAATTTATCGGCCTGTCTAAACGTTTGTTGATCGTGGTTTTTTATCCAGGTTATTTTATTTAGCGGCGACATGGGGTGTATAGGCGTGCCGGTTGCATCATATATTACTTTGCCTAATGGCGAATTTTTAAGATTGTCTGCTTCGTTTTTTGATCGGTTATCGGACCACACAATGGCATTGCCAACCGGCACACCATATTTGTCGGTTACAATTACACTATGCATTGCAGCGCTAAAGCAAATTGAGATTACTTTATATTTAGCCGGATGTATTTTTTCGTTTAAAAAGTTTTTTAATGTGTACAACATGGTTATAAAAATCTGCTCCGGATCCTGCTCGCTATAATTGGGCCTGGTATGATAGGTGGGATAGGATCCTTTATTAAAACCTATTGTATTACCCTGTACCGTAAAAGCCGAAACTTTAACGGCGGCAGTACCTAAATCAATGGTGATAAAACAATCCATAATAAGTTGTTTAATTGTTTTTTATCGTATTACTTTTTCTAAATTCGCTGGGTGTATACCCCGTTAATTTTTTAAACGTGGTAGCAAAATGCTGGCTCGAGTGGAAACCCACTTTAAAGGCAATATCGGTAATATGCACATCGGGGCGCTTCAATAATTTTAATGCCTCGGTTATTCTAATATTTATAAGATAGTTTAAAGGCGAAAAGCCGGTGTAGCTTTTAACCTTTTCCGAAAACGCAGTATTGCCCAGCCCTACCAACGCGCCCATTTCTTCTACGGTCCATTGGTAACCCAAATCGTTGCGGAGGTTCTGCTCCAATAAAAAAAAGCTTTGTGGAAAGTCTCTTCTTGAATTGTTTTGCTGACTCATTTGCCGCGCTGCCAATATTAACAACTCATCCAGTAAATGATTTACACTTGTTACGTAGCCTGTTTCCTGGTTCATTAATTCCTTTTTAAGGCGGTGCAACAGGTGGCCTGCTTCCGGTACATTTGATAGTGTGGGCGATTGGCTGAAACAAAATATTTTACCTATACCATTGCTTTCATTTTGTGTCAGTCCACTCCAGCCTCCCGGTACAAAGGTGCCGCCGGGTATGTATTCGCTTACCTGCAAATGCAGCCAGGTAATGGTACCAATGTTTAATAATTGCTTATGTCCGCCAAGGCTTTGTCCCGGCATAATTAAGGCAACATCGCCGGGCAACAGGGTATAATTTTCATCGTCAACAACCCAATCAAACTTTCCTTCATTTATATAATAAAAACGCAGGGCCGCCGTGGTTTCGCTTTTTAGTGAATTAAATATAACCGTAGTGTTTTTATAAAGTGCAAACTCAACTATATGTAAAAACGGAAGCAATTCAGTACTGGGTGGTTTCAAAAGAAACTGGTTCATTCAAGCATCATTATAACACTAATATACAAATAGGCTGGCAGTGAATACTATTACCAATATTTAATAATAGTCCACAATTTCAAATAGACTTTTGGGAACCTGGCTTTATCGCTGTTTTCATCAGTTGCTGCCCGCCCGGCTAACGTGCCGCCAAAATGATATCGTTGGGCTGGTAGTCGGGCTGTCGTCGCACACTTCAACATTCTATAATTTTATTTAGCCGTTTTTGATTATTGCCGAATGTTCAACATTAATTAAACTACATAACAAATAATTATTCAATATTTAGTAAGGTGTAAAATGTATAACATTCTACGCCGTTGATTTTTGGAAGTTTTCTATAATTTTTTTTCGTTATTTCATTATCAGTTTTAAAAGCCCTCAAAGTTTTTAAACCATTTTCTCAATCCAAAACGAATTGCAATGCTTAAAAAAAAACAACCTCAGTTGTCGTGGCTGTTATGGCCAAGGCTGGTTTTACTAATTATTTCCTTTTTATTTAGTTCGGTTTTAATGTATGGTCAGCAGGTTACCGGTAAGGTTACCGATGCGGCTAACGAACCTTTGATTGGTGTAACCGTGCAGGTTAAAAATACTGCCCGTGCCGCGGTTACCAGCGTTGGCGGCACCTTTCAAATAAATGCTGGTAGCAACGATGTTTTAATTTTTACTTCCATGGGGTTTATAATGCAGGAGGTGGCCGTTAATGGCCGTAAAAACCTGGCGATAGCTTTACTGGGCGATGTAAAAAACATGGACGACGTGGTGGTAACCGCGCTTGGTATTAACAAACTATCAAGGGGCATAGGGTACTCGGCCACCAACGTAAAGCCCGATGAGCTGACCATAAACCGATCGCCCAACCTTATGAATGCTTTGCAGGGTAAGGTGGCTGGTGTAAATATCAGCGGCCTGGGAACCGGTCCCGCCGGCACCAGCAAAATCCGCATCAGGGGGCAATCTTCAATATCGGGCCAAAACAATCCACTGATAGTTATTAACGGTATCCCCATTGATAATACCAATTTTGGTACTAACCCCGGCAATGCTGCCGGCGATAACTCCATTGGTGTGCGGGGTGGTGGAAATACTTCGGATGGTGGCGATGGCTTGTCCAGCATTAACCCCGACGACATAGAAAGCATGACCATTTTAAAAGGCGCCCCTGCTGCCGCTCTTTATGGTTCGCGGGCGCAAAACGGGGTTATCATGATCACTACCAAAACAAGGGGTTCGGGCAAAGGCATCGGCGTTGCTTACAACGCAAATTATACCAACGAAAAACCGCTGGACTTTACCGATTATCAATATGAGTACGGACAGGGGGAAAACGGCGTGCGCCCTGCCACGCCCAATCCAACATCGGGCCAGTGGTCGTTTGGCGAAAAATTTCAGCCGGGATTGACACAGGTATTATTTAACAACGTGGTGCTGCCTTATGAACCGCAATACGACCGTATCAGCAAATTTTACCGCAATGGTCAAAATCTTACCAATACCGTTACATTATCGGCTGGCGGCGAAAAAGGGGGATTGCACCTGTCGCTGGGTAACCTTGAAAGCAAAGGAATTGTTCCTAATAACTCTTTTGACAGAAAAACAATCAACCTTGGTTTTAGCTACAATTTAACCGATAAGTTCAGCTTTACGGGCAATGCCAATTATTCAAAAGAGGTTAACGTTAACCCGCCTAACATAGCCAGCCAGGATAATTCCATCCCTACATCATTATATAACCTGGCCAATTCATTACCGCTTGAAGTGCTCAATGCCAATAAATATAATGCGCAGGGTAATGAATATATCTATTCGCGATTTATGAACCGTACCAACCCTTACTGGGTTTTGGCCGAACAGTTTCAAAATATAAGGCGCGACCGGTTATTTGGTAATATTTCTTTTAAATACGACATACTACCGGGCATATATGTGCAGGCCCGCATAGGCCAGGATTATTGGTCGCGCGACCAGGATTACAACAATTTTCCAACGGGCAGTGCGTCCCGCGGACCAGCCCCTGCCGGTTTTGTAAATGGCGTATACACCCAGGAAAGCCGCCGGTTCAGGGAGTATAATGCAGATTTACTTGCATCGGCAACCCGCACCTTTGGCAAGTTTGGAACTACCCTTACCGTGGGTGGCAACCAAATGCGCCGCCGGTCCGACCTTAATAGTGTGCAGGTAACCGACTTTGTAGTGCGGGGATTATATACCGTGCAAAACGGGCGGGCTAAAGATCCCATTTACGATCTTTCGCAGCGAGGCGTTAATTCATTATACGGCTCGGCAGAGGTTTCGTACAACCAAACCATTTACCTCAATGGCACTTTGCGAAACGATTGGTTTTCGACTTTGTCGCCTAAAAACTGGAGTATAATGTATCCTTCCGTGTCGGCCAGCTACGTATTTTCCGAACAATTGTCTGCATCGTGGCTAAACTTTGGAAAACTGCGTGTTGGTTATGCCGAAGTGGGCAGCGATACCGATGTACCGCCTTATGCCGATCAGTTGTTTTATGGTATTAATTCCATCCTGCTGCCTAACCCCGCAGGCCAGCCCCAGCCGGTTGGCGGCCCTATCGGCACTACCTTGCCCAACAACAACCTTCGCCCTATGAGCATTTCGGAAACCGAAGTAGGTATTGAACTAAAAATGTTTAAAAGCCGGGTTAACCTGGATGTAACGGCCTATAAAAAAATAACCACCGACCAAATTGTACAGGCACAAATAAGTGATGCATCGGGCTTTATTGATACCCGCATTAACAGCGGCCGAAGCCGTAACATGGGTGTGGAAATGCTGCTTACGTTAATGCCCATTCAATCGCCATCGTTTTCGTGGCAGTTTATTGCCAACTCCGCTTACAACATAACCCGTGTGCTTAGTTTAAAAACCGATGTGGCCGGCGAACGGATAACCGTGGGAACCCACGTTTTTAATGGTGAACTGCGCCAGATTGTAGGTATGGAAATGGGCCAGATAGCCGGTTTTGGCTATAGAAGAGATGACAAGGGTAACCAGGTATTTGGCGCCAACGGTATTGCGGTGCGAACTACTGACCTCATAAACTTTGGTAGCGCTTTACCAAAATACGTTGGGGGCTTTACCAACACCTTTAATTATAAAGGACTTTCATTTTCGTTTTTAATTGATTACAAACTGGGTAACAAAATGCTTTCGGGCACCAACTTTAACCTTACACGGCATGGCCTTCATAAAATGACCCTGGAAGGCCGTGAGGGCGGCATAATTGGTAAAGGGGTTAACATAAACGGCGGAACCAATACTATTGTTGCGCCCGTGCAGGCCTTTTGGGAAGTTGTGCGGACCCAGGCCCTGGTTGAGCCGGTTATTTATAATGGCGGCTATTGGAAGTTGCGTCAAATAACAATAGGCTACGAGTTTATGAAATACATTCCTGCATCGTGGCCAATTAAAGGGTTACGGTTAAATTTTGTTGCCAACAATGTGCTGATACTTAAAAAATGGGTTGATAATATTGACCCCGAAAGTTTTGGCTACAGTTCGGATAACCTGGTAGGGATGGAGTCAACAGGTTTGCCTACCACCAGGGGATTAGGTTTAAACCTCAACGTTAAATTTTAATAATTTATCATGAAAAATATAAAAAAATACTGCTTCTTTATTGTAGCTGCCTGCCTTGCCACCTCGTGCGAAAAAGGCCTTGCCGATCTTAACCGGAACGTAACCAGTGCCACCGCCATCGATCCTGTTTTTCAACTAAACAATGCCATTGTAAACCTGTCGTACCCTGCCGCCACACTTTTTTACCAGGTGGGTATTGTGCAACAGGTAGTTACCCCAAATTCGGGTGTGCTAACCGGGGCCAATTACAACCAGGATAACCGCGATAATACTCAGGCGCTTTGGCAGGGATATTATAGAAATGTAATTAGAAATACAAGGGATGTGATAAGCCGTACCAAAACGGCAACGGACCGGGCCAACTTATTGAACATGGCGCGCATTTTACAGGCCTTTGCTTTTATGACGCTAACCGATACCTACGGCGATGTTCCTTATACCGAAGGAGGGCTGGGTTTTACCGACCAATTGTTTTTGCCAAAATATGATGCCCAGCAGGAAATTTACCCTAAAATTATAACCGAGTTAACCGAGGCTACCAATGCTTTAAATGCAACCGCCCGTACCGAAGCTGGTGAAGTGCTGTATGGTGGCAACATTAGCCAATGGAAAAAATTTGGCTTTTCGCTGCTGCTAAGGGCTGGAATGCGCCTAAGCAAAGTTGACGCCGCAAAAGCACAAAGTACGGTGCAGGCGGCTGCAAATGGTGGCACCATATTATCAAATGCCGATAATGCATATATGCGCCATACCAGCGATTATCAGCAAGCCATTGGTGGCACATTAAATTCAACCGAGGCAGCCAATTTTTATCTTGCCGAACCTTTTGTCAACCATCTTAAAAATAGCAATGATCCCCGTTTATCTTCTATCGCTATCAGGTATGTGGGTGCTAAATCAGGACCCGATCAGCAACCCGGTATTGGTACAACCGATGCTGTAAGGCAAGTGGGTATGCCCATGGGTTTTGACAATGGCACCATTCAGGCAGTGGCAATTAACAGGGGGCTTGCAAGCTTTTACGATTTTAGCCAATTAGACAGAAGGCGGATGGGTAAGATTACCATGCCTGCCTTTTTTGTTACCGCCGCGCAAACCCAGTTATTGTTGGCCGAAGCACGTCAAAAAGGCTGGATAACCACAGGCACAACACAAGGTTATTTTGAAGCGGGCATCCGGGCCGGTATGGATCAGATGGCAACTTTTGACGCGGCATCGGCTGTAAGTGCAGCCGCGGCACAGGCTTATATTGATGGGAATCCTTTTAATGCTGCATTGGCCCTAAACCAGATCAACACCCAATACTGGATCGCCTCATTTTTAAACGGACCCGAAGCCTGGGCTAATTTTAGAAGGTCGGGGTTTCCAACACTTACGCCCAATCCCTACCCTGGTAAAGCTATTACCGGGCCGTTTATTAACCGGCTTACTTATCCAAACTCCGAAATATCGGTTAACGCTATTAATGTACAGGCTGCAATTGCCAGGCAGGGTGCCGACAATTTAGATACCAAAGTTTGGTGGGATAAATAAACCAGGTACCCGTGAAAATATATAAGTAGCTGTGAAGCAAATTAAACCAGGCCCCTAAAATAAGCCGATGCATAGTCAATATTTTTTGGGAATTGATATCGGAACAACCTCTGTAAAGGCGGTGGCTTTTTCAATAACCGGGGAGGTGCTGTTTTCTTTTTCTGAGCATTATGCAATGTATCACCCGGCAGCCAACCAAAGCGAGCAAAAACCCGGCGAGGTGTACGAGGCCGTTGTAAAAAGTTGTAACAGTATAGTAGGCTCTATGAAAGGTGGGGCGCCCGCTTTTGTTGCTATGAGCGCCGCCATGCACAGTATAATAGCTATTGACAATTGGGGGCAATGTATAACCGATTGTATTATTTGGGCCGATAACAGGGCGGCCGGGATTGCCGAAGCGCTGCACAAACAAAACAAAGCAGCATCGTTTTATAAACTTACAGGGGTACCCGTACATGCAATGACGCCTTTGTGTAAGCTAATGTGGCTACAGCAAAACGAACCACTCATTTATATGCAGGCCAGCAGGTTTATAGGCATTAAAGAATTTGTTTGCCAAAAATTTACGGGGCAATACCTGGTGGACAGTTCAATTGCTTCGGCAACCGGTTTATTAAATATTTATTCGCTGCAATGGGACCAATCAATACTGCAGCAGCTACACCTGGAGGCAGATAAATTATCGCAGGTGGTGGCCCCCGGTTTTATCAGCCATTTTAACCAGGCTGAAAACGGTAATCCGCACGCACTTCAATTTTTAATACCAAATGGTACGCCTTTGGTTATGGGCGGTAGCGACGGGGCTATGGCCAACCTTGGCGCGGGTACAGCCAATGGCAAAACCATGGTGGTAACTATTGGTACCAGCAGCGCGGCCCGTATGGTGGTTAATAAGGTTGAGCTTGACAAAGACATGCGTACTTTTTGTTATCATGTAAATAACGGACTGTACATTATAGGCGGCCCCGGTAACAATGGCGCTATAGTACTTGAATGGCTGAAGGATAAATTACTACAGACCCCTGATACAATCGAAAGCCTGTTATCAAACGTAGAAAAAATTGACCCCGGCAGCGATGACCTTTTGTTTTTGCCCTACATTTTAGGAGAGCGGGCGCCCCTTTGGAACTCAAATGCGCGGGGCGTTTTTTTTGGCCTCGATATTAATCATACCCAGCCGCACCTGGTAAGGGCCTGTATGGAAGGCGTGCTTTTTGGTGTGTACAGCATTGCCAAAATATTACTTGAAAACCGAAATGTACAAGGCATAAGCGCCACCGGCGGATTTGCGCAAAGCCACCTTTGGTTGCAAATGCTGGCCGATATATGTGATGCCGAAATTGCAGTTTCCGTGGCTGCTGAAACATCGGCATTGGGGGCTGTGATGGTAGGTGTTGAGGCCCTCGGTTATCAGCCTTTTGAGCTACCGGCTTTTGTGGCTGCTTACAGGCCCCGCGCAGATGCCAGTGCCAAATACTCGCGGCACTTTCACCGGTTTACAGGGTTATACCTGGCGCTAAAACACCTGTGGACAGAACCCTTGAATAAAACAGAAAACGCCGGGCTGGTAACATAAAAATTAAAAACCAAAATCAGCTATTATGACAATAAAACTCACGTTTGCGGCAATGGTAAGTTGCCTGTTTATGACTGTTTCGGCCCAGGAAATATCGCTTACAGGCAGCCAGGTAAAAGCCCTTACTTACGACTGGAAAGGGGAACGCTTTGCCGATGGCAGACCCAAAACCGAGGACCGCTACCTTGAACGTTTAAAAAAGGTTTCGCTTGAAGAAGCATGGGGTTACCTGCGCAACAAAGGGTACCAAAACCAGTTTGAAGGCGAATGGCTAATAATACGGCCCGACCAGGTAATGGTTGGGCGGGCGGTTACCGCGCAATACCTGCCCTTGCGCCCCGATTACGATAAGTTGATAAAAGATAAAGGCAAGGCCGAAGGCAGGTTGGGCGGTACCAATACATGGCCCATTGATGGTTTAAAGGAAGGCGATATATACGTAGCCGACAGCTATGGTAAAATTGTAGATGGCACGCTGATAGGCGATAACCTTGGAAATGCTATTTATGCAAAAACAAAAAGAGGCGTTGTTTTTTATGGCTCGGTACGCGATGTGGAAGGGCTGGAAGCCATTGATGGATTTAATGGCTGGATCAAAGGATCGGACCCATCGTACATACAGCAAATGATGCTTGGGTCAATCAACGTTCCCATTCGTATTGGCAGGGCAACCGTTTTACCGGGCGATGTTGTGCTGGCTAAAAAAGGGGGCATCGTTTTTATTCCCGCGCAATTTTTAGAAGATCTTGTAAAGAACTCGGAATTTGTACAGTTAACCGACGTGTTTGGCCACCAGCGCCTGCGCGAGGGGAAGTACACTTCGGGCGAAATAGACCAGCAATGGACCGACCCCATAAAAAAGGATTTTCTGCAATGGCTTGATACCCAAAAAAACCTGCCTATGACCCGTAAAGAACTGGACGAATATCTGAAAGATAGAAACTGGTAACCTGTTGACTATTTATCGCCCATCGAAAAAAATTATTTATTCTTTTTAAACTTTATAATTATGACCCCGGCACAAAAAATTCTTCAAAAATTAGGATTAAAAGAACCTGAAGTCATTACCGAACTACCTGCAGAATTAATTGAGGCGCCAGAAAATGCCCGCAGGGCTTTTTTTAAAAAGACTGCATTGGGCGGCATAGCCCTCGGTGGTGCATGTATGTTTTTGCCTATTGAAGAGGTGATTGCGCAAACCACGCAAAAAGTACCGCGCTTTTCAGCACCGTCCGAATTAAAAATAACCGATATGCGGTATTGCGTAACTACCGTGCTGGGCCGCACAGCCATTATTAGAATTGATACCAACCAGGGCATATATGGACTGGGCGAAGTAAGGGATGGTGCCGACGAACGGTATGCCCTGATGCTTAAAAGCAGGATACTGGGACAAAACCCCTGCAATGTTGAAATGATTTTTAAAATGATAAAACAATTTGGCGGCCAGGCCAGGCAGGCCGGCGGCGTATGTGCGGTTGAAATGGCTTTGTGGGATATATGCGGTAAAGCCTATAATGTACCAGCCTGGCAGTTACTGGGCGGCAGGTATCGCGACAATGTACGAATGTATGCCGATACGCCCGAAGCATCGTCGCCGGAGGAGCAAAAAAAGCTGATAACATACCGTACCGAAGACCAGGGCTATACATGGCTTAAAATGGATGTTTCCATTGGGGAATTAAAAAACATACCCGGCACATTGGTAAACGATAAATTTTGGTTTAACGATAAAAAGAACCTGCAGCAATGGGGCGGAAACTATATGTCGTATGGTAATACAGCGCATCCATTTACGCAAATTCAAATTACCGATAAAGGGTTGGATGAATTGGCTAAGATCGTTCATAATATCAGGGAGTTGGTGGGCTACGAAATTCCTATGTCTACCGACCATTATGGCCACTTTGATCTTAACAATGGCATTAGGTTGGGAAGGGCTTTGGAAAAATACCGGCTGGCATGGATGGAAGACATTGTATCGTGGGAGCTAACCGACCAATGGAAAACAATGAGCGATGCATTGGAAACACCCATGCTTACCGGGGAAGATATTTACCTGCTGAAAAATTTTAAGCCGCTGATAGATATACATGCGGTTGATATTGTGCATCCCGACCTGGCATCATCGGGTGGCTTATTGGAAACCAAACGGATTGGCGATTATGCCGAAGAGCATGGGGTGGCAATGGCTATGCACCAGGCTGGTACGCCCGTGTCGTTTATGGCCAATGTGCACTGCGCAGCTGCTACCCAAAACTTTTTGGCGCTGGAGCATCACTCAGTTGATTTGCCCTGGTGGGAGGGCATGGTTAAAACGACCGATGGCAGGCAACTAATTACCAAAGGTTTTGCCAACCTGCCACTTACAGCGCCAGGCCTGGGCATTGAATTAAATGATGAAGTGATTAAACAGCACCTTCATCCATTAGACAAAACTTACTTTGCACCTACCACGCAATGGGACGATAAACGAAGCCACGACAGGATTTTTAGTTAGAACAGTTTTGAAAATAAAGGCAGAAACATTGATCATATTGTTTCTGCCTTTTTTTATGGATTATGCTTTTCAATTTTAAAACCAATTAACTTGAAAACGCCTTACATGTCACAAACTTAATTGCAGCAAATTTATTTTTTTAGGCCGGTCATTTTAGCTTTGCTGTTACCCGTACATACGGGATTGCAGCTTTTATTTATGACCATAGAAGTCGTCATGATGCAACGCATGGGCGTTAACCTGGGAAAGACTTAAATTATGCTGAAACTTTTAAGGGCAATGGTTTAAATTAAATAAATGTTATAGTAGGCATAAGAATAAACATAAATTGTTACGCAGGAAATTATACAGCAAAAGCTGCCATAAAAAGATAGCGTACAAGGGAGTGACACAACCGGATTTGAATAAAGGACGAATGTTTGTCCCAAAAAAAATTGGTACGTTAAAGCCAACGCGATTCATGATTATACCGAAGTATTTTTTGCAGCTTTCTTATTCTGCTGGTTTGAATGCATTTGAATGTATAGGATAAGAATTTCTAAACTTTCTATATTACTGATAAAAACGGCCAATGACAACCACGATTGCACCATCCCGGTGGTACCGGCTAATACCGGTAGCCTTTATAACGTATAGTCTTGCTTATTTAGACAGGGCAAATTTTGGTTTTGCCGCAGCCGGCGAAATGGCAAAGGATCTGAACATTACCCCCTCTACCTCCTCCCTGTTAGGTTCGTTATTTTTTTTAGGCTATTTCTTTTTTCAAATACCAGGCGCACATTATGCAGCCACCAAAAGCGCCAAAAAGCTTATTTTTTGGTCGCTGATTGCATGGGGAGCGCTGGCAATGGCTACGGGTATGGTAAGTAACATTACCGCAATGATCGTTATAAGATTTATGCTGGGCGTGGTGGAAAGTGCAGTAATGCCCGCCATGCTTATTTTACTAAGCCGGTGGTTTACAAAAAAGGAACGCTCAAGGGCCAACACCTTTTTAATACTGGGTAACCCTGTAACCATACTTTGGATGTCGATTGTATCGGGCTATATTATTAATGCTGCAGGCTGGCGCTGGATGTTTATTTGGGAGGGCTTGCCCGCAATTATCTGGGCATTTTTTTGGTGGAAATTAGTAAACGATAAACCTGCAAATGCCCCGTGGTTAAGTAACAACGATAAGCATGCGTTGGAAGCTGCACTGGCCAAAGAACAGGAGGGCATAAAGCCGGTTAAAAATTATATGGCGGCATTTAAGTCGCGGGTGGTTGTTTTGCTATGTCTTCAATATGCATTTTGGAGCATTGGCGTGTATGGATTTGTAATGTGGCTTCCCTCCATTATTAAAGCTGCCCCGCAAATAGATATGGTGCAAACCGGGTGGCTGTCATCGGTGCCTTATGTATTTGCCATAGTGGGTATGCTGCTGGCCTCGCATTTTTCAGACAAAACGCTTAACAGAAAAGTTTTTATCTGGCCATTTTTAATGATAGCGGCGCTGGCATTTTATTTCTCGTATTTATCAGGCTCCAGCAATTTTTGGCTATCCTTTTTTTTGCTGATCGTGGCCGGCGCTGCCATGTATGCACCCTATGGCCCCTTTTTTGCAGTAATAACCGAAGTGTTGCCGGCCAATGTTACTGCGGGGGCCATTGCACTCATTAATAGTTTTGGTGCGCTGGGTTCGTTTGCCGGGGCATATTTTGTGGGCTATCTAAATGGTGCTACCGGCGGCTTTGGCGCTTCGTATATTTTTATGGCGGGGTCGTTGCTGATATCAGCCCTGTTAACCATAGCGGGAGTGCAAAACCGGGCTTTGGTGCATAAGCCGGGTTTGGTGGGGGTGGTGGGTTGAAGTGGGTGAATGTTTAAAACTGGCCGGCAATGCGAAAGCAAACAATAATAATTCGCACGATACACAAAGCCTTTATTTACTTTGGTTGCGAAGTTGCAAATTTGATAAGCCTGGGCGCAATTTTAAGAAATTTACCTATTAGCATTGGTGAATAGCAGAAGGAAAGTATATTGATTAAATTATCATACACGTATACTTACTGTAAAAGCAGGTCTTAATAAAGCATTATACCAGCTCCTTTAAAGAAAATTTACTAAATTTTTATTTTCAGGAAAGTAGCGATCTAAAATTTGACTAATCATTTGTTCGGTTAGCGGTTTGGAATTAAAGCCAATGATATCAGGAAATTGTTCGGCTCTTTTCTTGTCTGACGGATTTATAGACGTCGTAAGCATTACAACAAGTACTTTCGCTTTTTGGCCTGCTTTTAATTCCTTATAGGCTTCCAAAAATTCCCATCCATTCATTTTTGGCATATTGATATCCAAAAATATAATATTAGGCCGGGCCATGTTTTCATTTTTAAGAAAAATTAAAGCTTCCACGCCATTTAAAGCAACTTCAATACGTTCTGTTATATTCATTTCATTAATAACTATTTGATGATAATAGTTATCCTCGTTGTCGTCATCTACCAAAAGAATACACTCCAATTTTTTTGTCATAGTGGCATTGTTTTAGTTATAGTAAAATAAAAGGTACTTCCAATTTCAAGTTCTGATTCTACCCAAAGTCGTCCCCCGTGCAGTTCAACAATTTTTTTACATTGAGCCAGTCCTATACCCGTACCGGCATATTCTTCTTTATTGTGTAGTCGCTGAAAAACTATAAAAAGCTTCTTATAATATATCTTATCTATTCCTATTCCATTATCTTTAATTTCAAACAGCCATTCATTATCATTTGCCTGTGCTGTAATATTTATAATTGGATTTTGACCACTTTTTCTAAATTTAATAGCATTACTTATAAGGTTTTGAAAAAGAGATTTTACACCTGAAAGATAACCGTTTATGACCGGTAGTTTTTCTGAATAGATCTTTGCTTCACTTTCTGTAATAGATATAGCCATATCATTTAATGTATCCATTAATAGTATATTGCAATCTATAGTCATAATATTTTTATCTTTTTCTATTTTTGAGTAATCCAATAAATCTCTTATCAGCGATTGCATACGACTGGTTGCCCCGCCAATAATAGCCAGATAATGATCAGCATCTTCATCAAAACTCCCTTTATATTTTTTAAGAAATAAACCTACATAATTAGAAAGAGTTTTTAAAGGTTCCTGCAAATCGTGTGATGCTATGTAAGCAAATTGTTCAATTTCTTTATATGAATTCGTAAGTTTAATATTCATTCGTTCAATGCTGGCCTTTTCGATGCTGTAATCTTCCAAAATATTTATTACGGCTCTTTGCGTATCTTCAGCTAATTTCTTTTCTGCCGAATAATCTTCTAAAATATTAAGTATTGCTCTTTGAGTATTCTCAAGTACCTTTTTATCATTTGTAAAATCTTCCAAAATATTAAGAATAGCTCGTTGCGTTTCCTGAAGTGATTTTAAATGGACTTCTTTTTCGCTATCAAAATTTTTCATTACTAATTATTTTCATTCTTTGCAATACCAAGTTTTATTCTTAATTCTTCATTTTCTTTTTTCAGTTCTATCATTTTTAACTCTCTGCCAACTGTTAATTTTCTAAATCGTTCCAATTCTACTAATCGCTCCAATTCTTTTTCCCGTTCTGCTACATCCCTTTCTAACTTTTTTTGGGCTGTAATATCTCTTGCTGCTGCAAAAACTCCCAATCCATTTCCCTTATCGTCTTTATAAACGGATGCATTGTATAACACATCGGTCAACATTCCATTTTTGTGTCGAATAGTAAGCGGATAATCGGCAACAAATCCTTTTTCAAAAACCTGCTTATATCCCTGTTGCGCTTTTTCCTGCTCGGTAAAATAATGAGAGAAGTCGGTACCAATCAATTTATCTCTTGTTTCACCGGTTACTTTCACTGATGCTTCATTTACATCTGTTATTTTTCCTTCGGGAGAAATAGTTACAAGTGAGTCGGGCGATGCTTCAATTAAACTTCTTGCATACTGCGATGCTTGCCTTTGAGCTGTAATATCTCTTGCTGCTGCAAATACTCCCAATCCATTTCCTTTGTCATCTTTATAAACTGATGCGTTGTATAGCACATCGGTTAATTTTCCATTTTTGTGACGGATTGTTAATGGATAATCGGACACAAATCCTACATCAAAAACTTTTTTATATCCTTCACGGGCTTTTTCGGGTTCAGTAAAATAATCAGAGAAGTCAGTGCCAATCAATTTATCTCTCGTTTCGCCAGTTACTTTCACTGAAGCTTCGTTAACATCAGTTATTTTTCCTTTGGGAGAAATTGTAACCAGCGGGTCTAGCGAAGCTTCAATTAAACTTCGTGCATACTGCGATGCTTGTTTTAGAGAATTACTAAATGCCTCTAATTCTATATTGGCAATTTCCCGTTTTTCCTTTTCTTTGTTCTGAAAGTCAATTTCGAGGTCGGCTATCGCTAACTCGTTTACTCTTTTTTCCTTTTCCTGGTTTTGAAAAATAAGTTCTTTATTAGCAATAAATAATTCTGATGCACGTTTTTCTTTTTCTTCATTTTGAAATACCAATTCTTTGTTTGCAATAATTAATTCCGCTGCCCGTTTTTCTTTCTCTTTATTTTGAAATACAAGTTCTTTATTGGCTATAATTAGTTCCGCTGCCCGTTTTCCTTTCTCTTTATTTTGAAACACAAGTTCTTTATTGGCAATAATTAACTCCGCTGCCCGTTTTTCCTTCTCTTCATTTTGAAATACAAGTTCTTTATTGGCTATAATTAACTCATCAGCCCGTTTTCCTTTCTCTTGGTCCTGATAGGCAAGTTCTTTATTGGCAATAATTAATTCAGCAGCCCGTTTTTCTTTCTCTTCATTTTGAAACACAAGTTCTTTATTGGCAATGATTAATTCAACAGCCCGTTTTTCCTTCTCTTCATTTTGAAACACAAGTTCTTTATTGGCAATGATTAGTTCCGCTGCCCGTTTTTCCCTCTCGTCGTTTTGATAGGCAAGTTCCTTGTTGGCAATGATTAATTCATCGGCACGTTTTGCTTTCTCTTTGTCTTGTAAGGCCAGTTCTTTATTAGCAATAATTAACTCGTATGCTTTTTGTTCAGGAATATCTCTTATTACAATGATAGCTCCCAACACATTTCCTTTATCATTTTTGTAAATTACTCCATTTATTAATTTATCGGAAAGCTTGCCGCAATTACAATGAAGCGTTAAAGGCGAGTCGGAAACCGATCCTTTTGCAAACACTTCTTTGTAAACTTCACTCGCCTTTAGAGATTCTGTAAAATAACTGCAGAAGTCGGTCCCAATCAACCTTTCCCGGGACACACCGGTAATTTTTGCAGATGCTTTATTTACATCGGTTATTTTTCCTGCGGGAGAAATAGTAAGTAGTGGGTCGGGCGATGCTTCTATCAAACTTCGGGCATATTGCGAGGTTATTTCACCTTTTAAAGGAATTGGTTCATTTGCTTTAGGTTTTGTTTTCATAATATTTTTTTCGGTGACGCTCTGTCAACGGTTAAAAAATTAGCACTAATTTATAATTAGTTACATTTTCAAAAGCCATTTTCTACGTATAGTTTGTGAACCAAAGTAAGCTATTGCCTTACGCCACCCCTAAAATAGACTATTTGAGGCTAAGTAGTTAAATAACTCTTTGATTATCAATATTAATGTATCCATCCAGTAGCGGCGCAGTTTATTTGGTAGGGTAATTTGTTATTTAATGTGTTTGTTTAAGGCGCGGCTGTTTGGGTTAGCAAAATATTTCGTTAAAAACTTGACGTTTCAGGCTAACAAAGTTCCGCAGCTCCTTTGCATTTTTTTTACGGGAAACCAAATCTGCGCTACCGAAACTATAAAACAGGCGATAAGGGTACCTATGTTTTTACCCAAAGCCACGGCCATAACAAAAGGAAAAACGCCGTTATCCCCTGTCGACAGCTTACTGCCCAACAAGTACTAAAACATATTCATTGCAATGCAAAGTAAGCCACCGACTAACCCAGGTTGGCTACTGCTTTTTTTCCGGCTTTGCGCCAGCAGGTCTGCCGTATTGTTTGTATTGTAGAGGTGTAGTTGCTCCAATACATCTTTTAACCAGTTGTTTGGCTTTATTTGGTGGTATCGGCAGGTAGCAAATAAGGAATAGATCATTGCAGCTCTTTGTGCTGCATCCTTGCAACCAGCAAACAAATAATTCTTCCGGCCTATGGCAACCGGCCGTACTGCATTTTCAGCACGGCTACTATCTATTTTAAAACTAAAGTCGATAATGTAAACTATTAATTTATGCCATCGCTCTCAAAAATACGATATGGCTTTACCTATGGGGCTTTTTGTAACTAATTTGGGATATTCTGCCCGCCTCCATTGCTTCAATGCTTTTAAGGTAAGCATAGATTCTTCTTGTCATGCTTTCAATGTTTCTTCTTTCGATAAGCCTTCTTCTGCTATACTTTGCTCCGGGGCATGTAGCTGCGCATACATGACTAGTGCATATTCTAATCTGTCTTTATGATTTTGTAGACCACCCTAAAATTTTCATCTTATGTGGGACATACAACCCAACAGTATTATTCACGGTCGTTTATTAAAGTGGTAATAAGCTGTATATCCATCTGTTTGTAAGTGGCCCTAAAAGTTTTATAATATATCATCAGGGCCCTCCCCCGCCGATAATTAAACAATACTGATTTCTGTTTACTATTGTGATATAGAAAGTAATTTCCCTGGTGCGTTTTAGCCTTTTTATTGGGGATGCAAAAAAATTAATTTGCTGCAATGATTTGTATATTTGAAAGTCAGCGGCTATTGTATAAAACACTTCAATATTTTACAAAGTTTATTTTCCTTTTAATAGTATCGGGAATTTTGCTTCCGTGTAATAATTTTAATTCAATAGCAACTATAAATTATTATTCTAAAGGTTGTTTTGGTGGCGGACAACGTAAATAAATATTATACAGGTCAAACAATCTAATACTTGCTAACCTCGGCAGCGGCGACAGACTACCATTTAAAAAAGAATTAAATTCATTACAACCAGACACTTTTAATTTGTTTATTAAATTACTAAAGCCATTGAAAGAGGGTGACCATTGTACAACGCAATCATACTATAATGTTTTACTTACAAATGAAACGATAAAAAAATGATGGTGGTTGTGAATGATATGGTTTCACAAAACTAAAAAACTACTTATTCAGAAACAGGTTTAATCCTGCTAAAAATAACAACAATATCCGCCAACAATGTATTGCCAAAAACCAGCGCTGAACATTGGAACACTGGCTACAAATTATTGTCAGCTTTGGATCGGGGTTACCCTCGGTAGTAACAGTTGGTATGGTTGCCGGGGTATTGACAGCAGGGGTAGCGATTGGTGGCTTTGCGTCGGGAGTTGCCGCTGTTTTAGGACGACTTGTGGATGGAATAGCAACTGGTTTAGCCGCCGCAGTTACTGCATTTAAAACGACTTTAGCGGTAGAAATAATTGTTGATTGGTTTAAATAATATTTATAGTATGCAATCGAAAAAAAAATGTTTTATTTTATTTATAGTAACAAATGACCAACCGCAATCTGGGTCTACTATTTTGGAACCCGGGCTTTTAGCTTTTTTCACCAGTTGTTGCGGCCTTGCTATTTGACCATAGAGGTCGCACACTTATACCATTGGTAATTTTATTCAACCTTTTTTATTATGATTTTATATTTAGCATTGAACTTACCAAAAAGCGTATAATTATTTAATAACAGTTATTTTAAGAGTAGTATTACGGCTAAATAACAAATAATTTATGTTCATCCCTACTATATTAATTGCCGTTTATGTTTCTTTTAAAATGCGTACTTTACAAAATATACAAAAAATAATAGAGTTGTTTAGGAGATAGATGTAGGGTTGGTTAGTAATAATCAGCCCTAAATTTTATTGCTTCTGCCAATAAAAGTATACGCAACAGCCGGCCACGATATTATGAGCTTAGGTTTGTTATCGCAATGCTTATTCATGCCTTACATCCTCTATTTGGCTGTTAAATATATTTTGTACATTAGTTTTTTAAACCACATTTGTTTCTGCAGCCGCAAATCGGAAGCCCCTGCCATCGCAAAATATTCAATGTTGTACAGTACCTTTTTTAAAAGTGTGCAATTCGCAAAATTTCTTTAAATTCGAATTTATAATTTATTTAATTATGGATGGACGAGTTATAAATATTGACCCCGAAATTTTAGGTGGAACTCCTGTCTTTTTTGGAACAAGTGTGCCTATTAAAAATCTTTTCGACTACCTGGAAACAGGTGACTCCATTGAAATATTCATTGATGATTTTGATGGTATTAAAAGGGAACAAGTAATAAAGGTTTTGGAAATGTCTTAAAAACTATTAGAAACATTAACAGGAATACTTAATGAAAATTTTGCTTGACGAAATGCGTAACCAAAAGGTTTATACCTCACTTAACTGCGTTTGAAGTGATTATTGTATCACAAATGAAGGGGAACGGAATAAAAAATGGTAAGCTTCTGTCTTTGAATACTGACAATGGCTTTGAGCTACTATTAACGACTGACAATAACCTGATGTTTCAGCAAAATCTTAAATAATAGTAACTAACAATAGCAGTATTAAACTGTTTGACCAGCAAACTTGAAGAACCCGTGTTGTTTATACCTTCTTTCAAATTGCAGGTTGACAAGCTTGAAAAACACAAGGCTTACCTCATAAAAAAATAAGGCGAACGCGCAACAAAAGTATTCGCCAAAAACCGGGCAGTAATTCGTAAATACCCACAGAGATACGGAGTAGGTCAAAAGTTGGGGCGTGACCTTACCCAATTGGCTCTGGTATAACAACTGCACACTTTACAAAAACGCGTATCATCGGTTTCGGCCAATGGAGTTTAAAAATCTCTTGTTTTGTGTCAGGCTAAAACCCTTGCTGCACCCCGAGCGTTTTTTTCGTAATTATTAACCTCAACCTCCACCTAATCCCAAACCTCAATCTCCACCCTAACCTCACCCTAACCTCACCCTAACCTCACCCTTCACTTCACCCTCAACCTTCACTTTAACCTCAACCTCAACCTTAACCTTAACCTAAACCTCCACCTTATCCTCAACCTTCACCTCAACCTTCACCTCAACCATTACCTCAATCTTCACCTAAACCCTAACTTAGACCTTAACCTCAAACTCAACCTCAACCTTTACCTAAACCTCCACCTAAACCTTACCACCCACCTTCCTATTACTAATGGCTATTAACTGGTTATCCATGTCGGCGCATTGCTGAGCAAGGCTAAGTGGAAAACGCTCCTGCTGCATTTTACACTTGCGGTAATTAATATTCAGTACCAGTTGCGGCCCATCATCGTCGGATGGAATTACAACCGCTTTGGTAAAAACAGTGGGCAATACGTTAAGGCAGTTTTGGCATTGCTGGTACCTGCATGTTATTTTCTGGGCCATTTGCAGGTAGTAAACTCCCTTTTCATAACACCAATCGGTAAGCACCTCTAACTCCCTGGCAAGTTTGGTGAAAAGTGTACTTGCTTTTGTCACTGTTGCCAACCGGGGCATGGGCTTGTTTACAAGCGCTATTTCCAATAGGCAACCCAAATTGATGCACCGATGGCAGCGAACGGCTACCAATTTCGGCCATACTTAACATTCCGCGGTCAATGCCCAATAAAAACGCAAAGTGTTGCTGGCTTAACCCCATTTGCTGCCGCATGTCTGATCAATAGTTCATAGCGAAGTAAAAATTTATGAAATTTGGCTGCATACACTCTTTTTGTTGCAATATTTGAAAATAAAAATTTTTCGCAACAGATTTGTTGCAAAAAAATGAAAACCGAATTTCGCCAACAAAGAGGGCGAATTGAAAATATGTGGTGCTTGTTGGTAAAGGTTTGCAAACACAAGGGGTGACGGTTAATAATCGAACGCTGTATTGCAGCGAAGACCAAAACAAATTTGCCGGATGGCTTTTATAGGTTCTTAATTAATGGCAAAGTAATATGAAATGGCAGTTGGAAAATCAAACAACCATTGACATAACGCAAAAGACTAGTTGCGCATTTTAATTACAAATAATTGGCTATCAGAGTTGGGAAAAAATTATTTTGGGTAGAAAGATTCGCATATTTTAAGTTGGCAGAGATAACAGACGCAATACTAAAAATTTTAAAATTTACAAGAACATTTAGAAACCCTTAGCTACAAATATTTTGAAAAAATATGAATGAGCTGAATGTAATTTTTGCAGACGAAAGTTAAAACACCTTTCAACCTTAGCCGCGGCGACTATTCTAACGGCAAAAATCTAAATAATTGAAATTAATGACAAAGTTTAAATCATTATTTTTCTTCGGAGCAATCTGCATTGCATTGGCTTCCTGTCAAAAAGATATAAAGAGTGAAAAATCTGTACCGGAACTTCAAAATTCTGCCCGAACAGCTACGACGAGTATGAACTTACAATAATTCCAAACGAAACATTAGCTTCAATTGGCGAAATTATTATTAATATTATAGCAGTTGACTCTACAATTTTGGGAACTCTATATGGAAATATACGACGATTAGTAGGAACGGGCATCCGTGCAAAAGAACACATACTACCGATACAACCGCCCAGCCGTAATATTGTACGTAACGTTGCACATCATTTTCAGCCTGACAACATATTGAGAAACCAACAATAATTCAGTAATTTACCCACCATATACAAATAACAATATGAAGGCAAAATATATAAATCCCTTTACCGACTTTGGATTTAAAAAAATCTTTGGAGAAGAAGCAAGTAAGCCTCTTTTGCTTGATTTTCTAAATGCGCTTCTGCCCCAACAAAACAAAATTATTGACCTTACTTTTAAAAATACAGAGCAAATAGGACAATCCGAAGCTGACAGAAAGGCCATTTACGATATATACTGTGAAAACCAGCAGGGCGAAAAATTTATCGTTGAACTTCAAAAAGTCAAACAAAATTACTTTAAGGAAAGAACTATTTATTATTCAACTTTTCCTATTAGGGAACAAGGCGAAAAGGGCGACTGGAATTATAACCTGAAGGCTGTTTATTGTGTTGGTATTTTGGATTTTACGTTTGACGACTACGAAAATGAACCAGAAAAAAGTGAAGTAGTCCACACCATCAAGCTAAAAAACCAACATAGTAAAACCTTCTACGATAAGCTGACCTACATCTATCTTGAGATGCCCAATTTTAAGCAGAAAGAATCGGAGTTAAAAACAAGGTTAGACAAATGGTTATATTTCATTAAATATTTGGAAGACTTTCAAACTATACCGACAATTTTTGAAGACGATGTTTTTATCCACGCTTTTAAAAAAGCAGAACTCGCCAAATTAGATCAATCCGAATTGGTTACTTATGAGAATAGTTTGAAAATATATAGAGACTTGAAAGGTGTTATTGATACTGCTTTTGATGATGGTAAATTAGAAGGGAAATTAGAAGTGGCCAAATCAGCAAAACAAATGGGTTTTTCAATAGCCGACATCATTAAACTAACAGGTCTTTCCGAAAGTGAAATCAACGAGCTATAGTTGGGGAAAAGACTACTCCCAATTCTTGTTTTAATATTATGGAGGTAGCCCATCCGCCGCCGCGGATCAGCAGAAGGTCGCCATTCCACCACCAATTAGAGTCTAAAATTATAAATCACCCGGCAGCAAAAACCATCAATACTTAACCTTTAATCTCCTTCAGTTTTTTTTAGAATAAGCCCAAAATACCGGCACAAAGCCAAGCCCTCCCCCCGAAGCCAACCTAAATCCCCCTCTTACATGCCCTCCCCCCTCAAAAACATATTAACCCAAATCTCTCCCCTACCTCAAGACATTCTACAGGAGGTAGTTCAGCAGTTTCAACACATGGAGTACCCCAAAAACTATGTGTTGCATAAGCAAGGCAGGGTCTGCAGGCACCTCTGGTTTATGACGAAGGGTGCAATTAGGTTTTTTTACATAACCGATGAAGGCAGGGAGTTAAACACTTGGTTTTCGCTCGATCAACAAATAGTAACGGATGCGCCGGGTTTGGTAAGCCAGACGGTGTCACGCGAAACTATTCAGTTAATAGAAGACAGTGAATTGTATGCTATTGAATACAGCGCGCTGCAATGGCTGCTTAAAAAGCACCATGCGGTTGCACTATGGTATATAAAAATATGGGAGCTGCATTATGTTGCCCAGGTTGAAGATAGAATTGCGGACCTGCAGTTTCTTGATGCAAAGCAACGCTACCAAAAATTACTGGACCATTATCCCGGCATTACCAATCGCATTAGCCTCGGGCATATTGCCTCGTATTTAAATATTACCCAGGAAACATTAAGCAGGCTTCGGTCGCCCAAAGCATGATGTTAGTTTTTTTTGACCTACATCAAATAGCTTTTTGACCTACCTCAAAAGCATTAAAAGCTATCACATACAAATTTGCAGTGCAAGTATTTTACACTTCAAAATTGTATCGGTATGAATTTTCAACTTTTCTTTAAAAACTTACTTGAATCTTTTGGCGGAAACTTGTTAACGTATGCTGTCTTCGCATTTCCGCTTTTTTTTATTTTTTGGATATTCGGTAAACAGTATTTTAAAAAAATAAGAATACAGGAAACTGAACGGGCCAATACGCATCACATTAAGCACGACGTAGGCTTTTCGGCAAGTAGTTTTTTGGTTTTTGCCATCATGGATGTTTGGTTGATTTACCTGGAAAGCAAGGGGTACACCCAAATTTATTTTGATGTAAAGGAATATGGATACCTGTGGCTCATCGTTAGTTTTTGTATAGTGTTATTTATTGACGATATGTTTTTTTACTGGAGTCACAGGGCTATGCATTTGCCACGTTTCTATAAATTTTTCCACAAGGTGCATCACGAAAGTACCGACCCATCGCCTTTAACATCCTTCGCCTTTCATCCTTCCGAAGCGGTTATTGAACAATTAACGGTGGTGGTGTTGCCTTTTGTATTGCCTTTAAATTTTGGCGTAATGATTGCCTGGCAAATTTTCTCGATGGCTAATAATGTGTTGGCCCACCTGGGCTACGAATTATATCCTAAAGGTTGGGTTAAGTTTCCCTTGTTAAAATATAAGGTAGCGTCCATTCACCACAACATGCACCATCAATTATTTAACGGCAATTATGCCTTGTACTTTACCTGGTGGGACAAATGGATGGGCACCGAATTTAAAGACTATGAAACCCGACACGAACAAATTTTTGAAAGGCAACATATCAAAAAATCAAGCGATGGTTTGTATTCGCTTACCGTTTCCGCCATTAAGCACGAAGCAAATGATGCTTTCACTATCCGGTTTGGCAATGTGCCCGATCTTTTCCGAAACTTTTCGGCCGGCCAACATATTACCATCAAAGCAATGCTAAATGGTGAAACCTTATACCGTACTTTTTCTTTGTCATGTATTCCCCACTCAACTGATGTTGCCTCAGTTACCATAAAGCGGATCCCCAATGGAAGGGTTACTACTTGGTTGTATAAAAACCTGCAAGTGGGCGACACGCTGCAAGTAACTGCGCCGTCGGGTCAGTTTTATTTGCACCCCGAACCAGCCAATCAAAAACACTTTGTAATGATTGCAGGCGGAAGCGGTATTACGCCCATTTATAGTATGATTGGCACGATCTTACAATTTGAGCCCAAAAGCAAAATCACTTTGCTTTATGCTAACAAAAATGCTGACAGTATTATTTTTAAAGATAAAATTGACCACTGGGCAAAAGAGTATCCGGCGCAATTTGTCATCAGGCATTTTTTAAGTGAAAAAGCGAATATTGAAGGTGCCACAAAAGACTATGTTACCCGTGTTTCGTTGGAAGAAATTATTAACCAACACACCAGGCAAAGCCTGGAGTTTTATATTTGTGGCCCCGAAGTAATGACCAATAAATTAGTGGATGATTTAACGTATCTGGGTATTGAAAAAAGCAATATTCACCGCGAACTGTTTTTACTAACAACGCAGCTAACGCCCGAAAACTCAACAAAGGCAAAAGTCTCTGCTACGGTATTTGGCACAGCCTATACGTTTGAAACCAATGGTAAACAAACCATACTGCAAAGTGCATTAGCACAAAATATTCCGCTGCCCTATTCGTGCCAAAGTGGGCTTTGCGGTATGTGCAGAATGAAATGTACCGAAGGCAAAGTAACCATGAACAACAACCAGGTACTTACTGAAATGGATATTAAAGAGGGGTACATACTCAATTGCCAGGCTGTTCCACAAACGTCAACCATTACCATTAAGCACCAGTAACTGATATGAAAAAGTTATTTGTTGTAGCCATTTTACTAATGGCTACTAAGGTTACTCATGCCCAAATTTCGAACGAAATACTTTTTGGCAACAGGCAGGTTCATTATTTAACCTATTGGCAAAAAGATATTGACAGCGCAGGCAAGTTTAATTTTTTCAATATAAATCGTTTTGCCATTGATCATAATGATAAGCTGTTTAATAATTTTTCGAACGAAGGGCAGCTTTCGTACCGGTTAAAAGATTGGATAGGAATATCAGTTGGCGGTGGTTTTGACGGCGAGGTTTTTATGCCAACGCTTGGGCTCAACTTATCTTACCTAAATAAAAAGGGCGATTTTTTTATCGAAGCCTATCCAACCATTGGAATTGCAAAACGAGTTGCCCCCAGTATTTTCGGACTAATTGGTTACAACCCCACCTTTGACAAAAAATGGGGACTTTCCAGCCAACTTATTTTTACGGTGGATGAGCTGCAATCCAGTCAGTTAGTAAGAGTAGGACTAAACTTTAAAAACAAACTGCAATTTGGCATCGGTGCCGATATTTACCAGTTTCAACAAGCAGCACTAAATTTTAGTAATGTGGGAATTTTTGTAAGGGTAAACTTATAAATGATGAGAGACACAGATTACTATGGTGCAACCCATTTTTTATTACAATGTTTAAAAATAAAAACTTTCTGCAACACCAGTATTGCAAAAAGTTGGTTGCAAAAGATTTTTTTGCAACAGAAACTTTGCAACAGATTTGTTGCATAAGAATACAAAATGGAATTTTTGCAACGAATTTAAATAATGGTCTTGTTCTACCTGCGCTTCTTTTGGTAAATAGATACAAAGGCACCGGGTAAGTATTAAACAACAAAACTTTTTCGTCCTTGGACTTCGCTGGTACTTATTACAAGCTATATATTTTAAAACAAAAACGACACCAAAATAAAAGTTGCGCATTTTGGGTTTATTATTTAATTATAGAGAATGTAAAACAATTGTTTTAAGTAAAGAAATTGAAATATTTTTAAGATGGTAGCCATACTTAAAAATTTAAAGAAACCGGAAGGAAGTAAATAAAACGCAGGTTCTCAAATAGAAGACCCACGCTATCTTTAATTTAAATTTGAGGATAGCAAAGGGACTTATTAAAAGCTGAGTACTTACAAGTCCGCAAAACTGCAACTTGGTTACTTATTTTGCAGATAATTTGAAATCAGGCCGACAACCCCCGGCAGCAATACTTAACTTTAAGTAGAACGGCCTTGCCGAAACGGGCGTAGATGTCATTTTTTTGGGAATTGCAGACCGACGTCCTTTTATTCCAAATTTTTTCTATCTACTCTATATTTTTTATGAGTGTTTTTTAGTTGTTGATTTACCAGCGTGTGTAAAGCTTGCAAAAAGCACAGGGTAGTTTGTATGTCCGTAAAAAACATTACTAACAAATTTAAGATCTAGCCCTTTTCAGTCATCAATAACATATTTGCAAAAAAACCCAATAAGACAAACGAAAGTAAGCAGCGATCTATCAACTTCATCCAACTATCTAAAATATGTTTACATGCAATTAAATCCACTCTGCAGTTCTAAACACCATTTAACATTTTCTAACCGAATATAATTACAATAATTTCTAATTTAATCGAACCCGGTTGATATCAAATCCTTTTAAATTAATAAAACACTTTATAGTAATTGTGTCGATGTAACGTTATCCTGAAATATATTATACGATTTTATGAAATGATCACTAAACAGCCCACTGTTGTCGGTGGCGAAACCTAGAATAATGCACATTATTATAAATAAATTATGAAAAATATTTGCTTGTACGAACATTTTAAAAAACAGCTTTGAATTTATTATTAAATATTTCATCTATGAATTATAGTACGGGTTTTGTTTGTGGACAACCAATAAGATAAACTGAATGAATACCATACTTGTTTTTCACTTTTCCCGCTTTCCATAAATAATTACCAGCCGTAGTTTTATTTGCAATATCTAACAATTCCTGTGATTTATACATTCTAAGAACAGAAACGCATCCGTCCCACACCGTATAAATTGGTATGAGGGGAATAATATAAGTAAAGAATAGCCTCGAAAAACTAAACGGCTTAAAAAAAGCAGTAAATAAAAGTATCGCTATTGGATTTAAAACAATTGCACCGAGCATTACTAAAATACTTTTTTCGTAACCATCAAAAATTCCTATTGGAGCATTGCTATCAATTGCATTTTGTAGAATATTTTTAACCTGCTCAGGATTAAAATGGTGAATTGCAGAAAACATTACCCTGAACCCTTTTAAATCTTTAGGCACATTTAATGCATCAACAGAATAGTTTACAAAACCAATTTGACCCCCGGTTCTTGCCTTTATTACTTTATATGCTTCATAATTTGGAAATTTATCAGTTAAAATTATAGATATTTTTTGTTTTGAACTCTCTGATAAAGTCTTAAAGATTTGTTCAATATAACCGCCCCCGCCAGAACATAAATCAATTATACATGTGTTATATGTTTGATTGAGTGATTGTAAAATTAGGGGCAATACCGGCTTATAAATTTCAGTTGCAAGTAATAAGTACCGTAAGTAATCGGTACCCCCCACCCTTATCACATCCGGAAACCAGGACAAATCTTCAAATTCAAAAAGATTAACTCTCATACTACCCGTAAAATAATTATTTTTTTGCCAATTAAATACTTTGTTTAAAATAGTAGAATTGCTTAAGAAAAACTATGACCACTATTGGGTTACCAATACCAGATTTAACTTGATGATCAAAAGGAGACATTTAAATTACATAGTGTAAAGGAAGTTAAGCCGAAAAGTGTTAAGTGATGTTGCAGGCCTAAAACTGTCGATTAAATCTAAAACCATAATTTTAAACATAAATAAATTAATTAATGCTCGTTTGTAATGAACACCATTTGTAGCCAACACAAGTTAAACGACAGGTCGTCCATGCAAAGCACTTACCTTTTCTTTTTAACATCAGCATATAATTTTTTTTGCATTACCAGATTATAAAATTATCTACTTTTGTCCGTTTTACAAACCTCCTAACTGAAAATAATACCACCTTGTGAAAAGAAAATCGACTAATTCATACCGCATTCGTCATTCGATGAAAATATACAACTGGATTATAATAAAAGTAGCTAAAGCGTTAGACCGTATCATTAAAAAAATTTAGCAAAATAAAGTATTCCTTCGTTTACAAACATCGATGGAGTAGTAAATCAATAATTATGAAACTGTGTTAAGTTAAAAGGATTTGTTAGTTTGCCGATACGGATTGGTTTTTTATCTACCAATTCATAAATACCCAATTCAAAAATACCTGTACCGTCGGCTGAACGTTAAGTGACGCCAAAAGGAAAAATCAACCTGGGTCCATGTAAAGTAATTGATAAATACCAAATTGATATCAATTTGGTCAGCTCCTTTTTTCCTCATTCCAATTTTTAATACACCAAGCCACCAGCCCTGCACGGCTAACTATTAGGTAACTTAATGGCGGCTTTCTCATCCTCTACTCAAAAGATTTTTATTTTCAGGCCAAATATTTTTTCATAGAAAATGATATTATCAGGCAATACAATTGGTATGACAGTTGGCCCTATAAAAGCACCTTATCTTTTCAATGTTTTTCGTTCCAATAAAATAGTCGAGCATGCCTCCAATACTTTTTGCTTCTGTATGGCTATTTATTACGGTTCTACCACCTTGCTCATAATGGTAATTGTAATGCTGGAATCCCTTGGGACACCAACTATAAAAGAAATAAATTTTACTTTTCATTTTTCAAAAAAGGATCCATCCCTTTCTTTCCACTAAAAATCCTTTTTGAAGCAGCGCAAAATTGATCACTATTATTTATCCTGCCTGTTACCGCCTATTACAATGTTTAATAAATATCAGCGTCATCCAATACAATAAATGTAGCTCCATCTAATTCCAATATTGATTTCTTTGCATAATTACTCACCTTGACCGTTTTAATTAAGCCGACTTTTTAATTATCCGTAAGCAATACTTATTTTATTATTTTATCAGCAACCAACGCTATTACCAGTTTATTACATACAGTATGTACTATTCAACTAACGCAGCTTTTGCAATAAGTGGAGAGATACGGTATCAATTTTTGCAATTTGAGTAAAACGCTGTTATACCCGTAAAACCTTTATAAATTATCAGATTAAAAAATACTCTACTATAAATTGTATCAGTTGGTGTTATGCAGATTGGCTGTATTTGTTAATGTTATAAATCTGTTCCCTACGTTGCTGAAAATTTGTAGCATTTGTTCTGTTATAAGCTCAGTCGAGATTAAATAAATCTCAGTATTGTCAGCAAGCAATTTGTACAATGATAACTACAGCAGCCCTTTAAGAACCCAATGAAATTGTTTAGTACCCTGGTAAAACTTATGAATTCAACAGACAAAAATTAAACTTTGATTCAAACTAATACTTGCGTTTATTTTGCAAGTGTAATTTTTTCATCAGCACTTTCATTTCGATAGTCAAATTTATCTCCAGCATTTAATAACAATTGGGCGTTTATTGTCAACATTTCTCGCGTAAAAAGTAAACTATTCCTAATTGATTTTAAATTTCACATTTATACTTACAAAAGAAAATAGCCCAATGAAATTTACAAAATAAACAATTGCTCACTCGTCTACCATTTCGTTGGTCATTGCGGGAAGATTGGAAAACCACAATGTTTAAGATAATCATTATGCCAACCTGACATATTAAGTAATTTCATTAAGCTAAATCTTTACCCTTTTTATCTACTTTAAAAAGTTATATTTTAATAATTTTAAGCAATCAATACTTATTTAAAATATAAATTCTTACCTCTATTATGATTAAGCCAGCTACTATTACAATTACATTGACACCTTCTCATTTATCAACCCCATTTTTTGGTTATCAAAGAGGCTAATCAAAATACGACAACCATCGCCGCTAAAGCAACCTTACCGCAATAATTTGAACTTTCACAATTACTAATAACAGAACGTTTGCGGCAACTATATTTTGGATTAATTTACAAGAAAATTCTACTTTTACAACCACATATATAAATAACAAAACCTGGACGTATAAAATTTTTAAACGCAAAATTCCCAATATATAATACCTTAAACTCTTCTTCGCTTTAAATTATAGAAAAGGATCACAACTATTATCATCTACCCAAATGCGATCCCGCCCATAAAGTTTATAGCCAAAATATCATTTACAATATGTATTATCACGCTTGTAGTTAGCAATAATGCTAAACTAACGTAACGGCGATTGATTACTCCAACAATTGTATAATTACGATACAATAAATATTTTTATAAAATAAAGCCTTAACTAAGTAAGGCTTTATTTTAATGAATTGATAGCATTAATCGCCAGGCAATAAGACTTTGTCAATTACATGAATAACTCCGTTGGATGCACTGATATCAGCACTTGTAACGTTGGCTCCACCTACTGTTACCTTTCCGTCTTCTACCGTAACTTTTAAGGTACTACCTTCCACGGTAGTTAATTCTTGACCATCTTCCAAATCTGCAGCCATCGTTTCTCCACTTACTACATGGTAAGTCAAAATCTTAGCAAGCTTTTCTTTGTTTTCTGGTTTCAATAAATTGTCCACTTCTGATTGAATGTCAGCGAAAGCCTCATCAGTAGGAGCAAAAACTGTAAACGGGCCTTCGCTCTGCAACGTTTCTACTAATCCGGCGGCTGTTACTGCGGCAGCAAGGGTTTTACAATCTGTTGCAGCAATCGCAACAATGTCTTGGTCTGTTGTCATTTCTGTTTCCATTTATTTGGTTTTTATATAGAGAAGGAATTTTCTCTACTTAAAGCATTGGTGAAATAATATGATATACTATTTTTATAATACAAACAATTCGTAAAAATTATAAATTATAAAAGCCGATTTTAATCGTATTATCATAACTATTACCTTTTATTTATGCTGTTTAGCACCATTAATAAAGATTTATTTATCAATATCACACACAACTATTATAAAAAAATAATCTTTATTAAATTTTAATCGTCTCTCTATTTAAAAAATTTGGATTTTGTAACAGGATCAATAATTCTTAATATATATAGTAAAATTCATGCTTAGAAGATACAACAACTATATGGGGAAATGAGTAACGATATTTACATATTAATGGGGAGAATATTGCTCAGTTGAGTATTATATTGAATGTTATGGAAATACTTAGGCCCAACTATTTTGATTGGTAAGAATTTAAATTGATGTAGGCCCAATAGTTTCTGTATTAATTTCTCCAAACTTAAAGCACGTCTGATACTCAAACGAAGAGTAAAAAAAAAGAAAGCTATCTACCAGAAATTTTCCCTGTTAACACGCCATATTATTGATACACCGTAAGTGTGTACATAACCGTACTATACAAAACATGCCCTTAAATGGGTCCAATTAATAAATTAAATTTCAAAGAAATCTTTATATATTAAATAATTTAATAGCTCCCTTTAAAGGTTCCTTTTAGATAGCTAATATGTTTAACAGCGAGCTATTATTCGCAAGCTAAAAAAATATTTAGTTTTTTATCAACAAATTAGATTTATTATTGTTGGTTGGACCAGATAATTTTTAAAATTATTAATTTTGCTTGAAGTGTATCTAAATGTGTAATACTTATATTCTTTTGTTTAATTACAAAGTGTATAATGTCAGCGATTAGTGATTTTAAGCTTAAACAAGTTTTTTGATAAATAACAAGCCGCTACATTAAACTATACTTAATGACTTTAATCTAAAAAATTGAGCTTTCAGCCGAAAGCTTTTACCTTATAATTCTTTAATACTGCATTGCTTCAATCAATAGTTTAAACTTCATTTTTTACCTTTATAGGGCGCTGGCCATCTACAATTTTTTAGCTATCAGCTTAATCAAACCAAAGTTTTTACCTGGTTACATCACTATTATAGGTATGGCTGCAACAACGGTTTAAAATGGGCGCTGAGTTTTACCATGACTTTGATACCGGATGTTAAGGGTAATGTAATAACTTCTTTACCCGAAATGGTATTGTCAAACTTTTCTTACCATGGTAAGTTAAACTAGTAAAACACAGGCATTGTTTTATCTATTATCCTCAAGTGATTAAAGTGGCGGTTTGAAGTTTTTGTAAAGCGCATTCCTTCCCGCAGCGTTTTATAGGCAATACCTTTTTTATGATGGTATCTTGCAATATTATACAGTACCTTCCAATGGAACATAATAATTTTAAAAGCCTGAAGCAAAGTGTTTCCATTACCATACATGTGGTGTGGCTCTGCACCAGTTCCATTAAATTCTAAAATTGAAAAATTTTTACCTTCTTTTAAGTCTTCAACTGAAGTACATTTTATATCGTATCGGCCGTAAAATAATTGCCCTGAAAAATGGCTGAGTGCATCAAAAACTTTCAACAACTTTTCATCTTTCTGATCTTCTATATTTACCATGGTGCCGCCACGGCTAAGGTTGGCCACCCATGCTAATTTAAATATTTCACCCGCCGCAATAACCTGTTGTAATCGCAACCGGTGTTTTATTTGCCACTCTTCGGGTTTAAAATTTGGACGGCTTTCCAAACCCTTCATTAATTGTTGTAATGTTGACATTCCATCGCCGGTAACTTCCAATGCTTCTTTGCGAACAAAGCCTGTAATATTTCCAATTTCGTTACCAGGATAGCGGTAATAGAAAACACTAACTTCCATAGGATAAGTAATTAACTTCTGAATGATGTAAGAAACTGTCATTGTTTCATGGTACAAAGTCATTTCTTGAAAGTTATTAATTTTTCTAAACATTAAACCCATCATACCCACATTGGGCTTAACCGCCACAGGAAAAATTAAATCATTCTCTATCATCAGCTGTTGTACTTTTTGCAAAGGGAATAAAGTATTTATATAGATTGAATTAGGATAACTCTCCTTTGGTAGCAAATCATATATTTCTTGTTTTGGCCCGCCTTCAAAACCACCAAAAGTAAGAACAGGATTTGCTGGCGAAAAAAAGTAGAACGACCAGGCACGCAGGCTATACCAAACCCAAACAGGAGAGATGAGTACGTATTTAATGTTATAATGCCATGCCTCCCAGTGGGTAAGTGTATACCAGGCTTTTTTAACCTTCATTTAATTTTTGGGGGTAAAATGATGTGAAAAACGGCAACCGGGTGCCAAAAATTTGTTTTATTAAAAGTAATCATCTTAGCTTTTTAAAAACGATTACAATAGCAAAATTTCTTGCAAACCCTTTGTTTTAAGTCGCTTAACCTTTTATATTTGTTAGTAGTTGGCTTCTTTTAATTACCACTGTTATTTACCAATGTGGTCGGCCAATTTACACCGTTACAGTA
>Ga0209181_10001085_pt1 | contig 48608 bp, 29 predicted proteins | sample MAT05_FD_187208 | JGI IMG/M metagenome (GOLD analysis project Ga0209181, IMG submission 187208) | Freshwater microbial communities from Lake Fryxell liftoff mats and glacier meltwater in Antarctica - MAT-05 (SPAdes) (version 2) | ecosystem: Environmental > Aquatic > Freshwater > Ice > Liftoff... | reverse complement strand
AGGTCAACCATTTTTTCATCAGACAACACTATTTTTCTGCGAATAGTGGGGCTATTTAAAGAAAAATAGCGGCCGTATGATGGAACAAAGGGTGGCATCAAATGACTAAGTTATTGGTGCCGCGTTCCTTAGCGCTCTTCGCGGTGATGTAAAATTTAAAATTGGCAGCATCATTTTTTTGCCGCACTTTTGCCCGGCGATTATAGTTCATCGCCAAATCGAACTACCCTGAAAACCTGAATTAAAACGTTTCACCATCCAACCAATAGCATCATGAGAACACTCACCCCTCTGGCCGCGACTGTCGGCCTGGTATTTTTTACGACCCTTCTTGCTGCCCAAACCTCCAACCGGGGGTTTCTCCCCTGGGACTATCGCAGCACCACTTTCCTCAGCGGGCGCGTCGGGGTCGGTTACCAGTTCAGCAATCAAAACAGCAACCTGTATTTTTTTACCGAAACAGACGTGTGCGCCTCCTGCCTGGTCAACTACTATGCAGGTGATGGCGAACCGGATGATCTCCACCAGCAATTGCGCCGCAATCGCTACCGGGGCAATATCCACCTGCGGTTGCAGACGACCAAGGACTTTAAACTCTACGGCACCCGGTTTGCCAAAAAGAATGAGGACATCGAGTTCAAAAACCGGTCGTGGACCTATCTGACCGCAGTGGGTGTGTCGCTGGAAGCAGGGCTGTATCGGCCGGGGCGCATCGCCGACCTCGAAACGGGCCGCCTGAACAGCCGCTTCGACCGCAAGGGAAAATTCCGCGTGCGCTACGATGTCGTATCGCGCTATCATTCTTACTATTACCGGCCGCTGAGCAACACGGTCGGCTACGTTACCCTGAATTACAGCAAACTGGACGACCGCTGGGGCATCAACATCAACTGGGGCAACGACCTGTTTATTCTGGGTGCCTTGAAAAACTTTGTGGTCAATCACGACCACGGCGAAACCAATTCGGCCTTTATCAACGGCTACTGGAGACCCAACGAACAGCGCGGCGACGACCCGAACACCGCCTATGACTACCAGCCTTCCTCCCTGCAAAAACTGGAATTGGGGCCGTCGCTTCGCATGATTACCGACCGCCGCACGATGAAACGGATCACCACCAATCAGGCGCGTTCGGGCACTTACGACGTGCTACACCTGGCGAATAGTTTCCACGGTTATTATGGCATGCGTTTCCGCGTCGAGGGTGGTGTCTACGCGCTGGGCGGATTGATCGGTAAAGACGATATGTTTTGGGGGCGCGAGATGCAGCGGTTTGCACATCAGGGTTATTCGCACCTGCCCAATTCCTCGGTCGGGCGTATTTTCCTGAAAGCGACCGGCGGCGTCAATTCACCCCTGTTCCCATGGGAAAGTGAACCGTTTTACCATAAAAAGCCGCGTTTTTATTATGAACTGACGCCGGAAGGAAATTATCAATATTTTGGAGCTAAGAATTGAGCAGTGGCAAACCATTTTCAATTCTCCATTTTCAAATCTCAATTCTCCATTCATATGAAACACTTCATTTTCCTCCTCTTCTCGCTTGCTGCGCTGACTGTTTCGGCACAGCCGAATCATAAAGTAATACCCAAACCGCGTATCTTTCATTTGAATACGATCCGGCAAGAACTACCCAGTTTGCGCATGGCTACGATCGAACGTGTGTATGTGCGCGGCGACAACACGATCGAAGGCGACCAGCGCATTCTAGACACCCTGCGCCAAATGCTGGCGCCCCGCATTTACAGCACAGACAACAAGCATTCGTGGAAAGGCTTCAGCCAAAAGATCAAGCATCTGACCATCATCAACGCCCACTGGACGGCTTTGCCAACCGAGTTGGGCGAGTTCGGTCATCTTTCTGAACTGACCTTCGTTCGTTGTCCTAACCTCAACTTGCAGGTCATCAACGATCAGGTGAAGTCAGCAGGCAAAGGGAATGGCCTCTATGAAAAATTCAATGAAGAGATCATTTCGCTCACGTTCGAGGATGCAGACTGGAATGTCAAAGATGGTTTTAAACTGGATTCTAACCTGTTCACCGATTTGCGCGAAGTACGTCTGATCAAGATCGGGAATTTTCATCAATGCTGCGTCAATCTGCTGGGTGAGTTGCAACGCTGTTATCCGAGTCTGGGTTGGCTGAGTCTGGTCAACTGCGGACTGCACAATGCCCTGCCCCTGGACACGCTGCGCCATTTCACCAAATTGCAGGCCTTGTCGCTGGCTTACAACCAATTGACGCGTTTGCCTGCGCTGCCACAGGGACTCCGTTCGGTGGATGTGTCGTTTAACCTGATTGACGAGATCACGGAGGTTACGGCTGATAACAACCTGAGAATGTTGTACCTGGATTGTAACCTGTTCCATCAATTTTCGATGATAGACATCCGGGCGCGGCAATTGTACCCGAAGATGGAAGTCTTGACTTTTGAGTGCAACAACATCTCCGATGACGTATTGAGGCCGACGGTTGAAGCGCTGGACAAGGGACAAACCGCCCCGTTTATGTCCTATGCCCGCCGCTACGTCAACAACTTTCGTCCGGAGACACCTGATTGCCGACCCTGTCTGGAATACCGTCGGTTGTTGTCGATCGGGCTATTGGGCAAAACGAAATTTACCGATAGCAACGGCGATGTTTGCAGGCTCAATTTTGATTCGCAGGCAGATAAAATCATCATTGACCGGGATGGCGACCAGTTTGACCGCCCGTACGATTTTTTGCAGGTCAAACGTTGCGAACACCCGAATCCGGGCCAATGGGTCATTACGTTTGAAGTAAAATCTGCCAATACCCTGCAAGCCGCTGTCCAGCGGTTGATCGCCAACGTAGAAGGCGATGTCGGCACGTTCACGATCGAATAATAACTCACCCTTTCGGGAACACCTCGTCGGCCATCATCAGGCTGCGGTTAAATGCCGCGTGGTCTATCGGCAGCCCGGCTTTTACTTCTTCCAGGTAAAAGATCAGGTTTTCCATGGCCATGTTGCCGGTGAGGTCATCTTTTGCCATCGGGCAGCCGCCGAAACCGCGCAGGGCGCCGTCGAAGCGGCGGCAACCGTTGCGCCAGGCGGCTTCGATTTTTTCGCGCCAGTTTTGCGGCTGGGTGTGCAGGTGCGCCCCGAACTCAATCTGCGGGTAAGAAGGGATGAGGTTGCCGAACAGGTAGGAGATGTTCTGCGGGTTGGAACAGCCGATGGTGTCTGAAAGCGAGAAAATGCGGATGCCCAACGGCACCAGCGCATCTACCCAGCGGTGTACGATCTCGACGTTCCATGGGTCGCCATAAGGATTGCCAAATCCCATCGAGATATAAAGCACCAACTCCTTGTTATGTGCGGTACAAAGGTCCTGAATGGCTTTGGTGCGTTCCATGCTCTCCGCGATGGTGGCGTTGGTGTTGCGCAACTGAAATGTTTCGCTGATGCTAAACGGGTAGCCAAGATATTGAATTTCAGGATGTTGGCAAGCATCTTGTGCACCGCGCTCATTGGCGACGATCGCCAAAAGTTTCGTGGCTGTGGTGGAAAGGTCTAACTTTGCCAGCACTTCCGCCGTGTCGCGCATCTGCGGGATGGCCTTCGGGCTGACGAAAGAACCAAAGTCAAGCGTATCAAAACCTACCTGTAACAATTGATTGATATAGGCCGCTTTGGTGTCCGTGGGGATAAAATCATGCAGTCCCTGCATCGCGTCGCGGGGACATTCGATCAGTTTAAGGACAGCAGGGCTGATTGAGGAAAGCGAAGTGGTGGTGGATGCTGGCAAGGCGAGGGATATTTAAGTCGGTCAGGCTGAACAAATTTGGCAGTCCAAAGTTAGGGGAGGCAACAACCAACTTTTTTAAAGTTTTGTGTGTTCGGGCGTTCGTTTGAAAAATTCAAATGTCTGAATGCCAGAACACACATACAATCAAAGTTTTATGAAAAACAAAGGCTACTGGTTATTGCTTGGATACGTACTTTTCGTCTTCGGCTTCACGGCAATCATCCTTCAATTAGTGGGCGTACAATGGGCTTTTCTTCAAGGGATTGAGATGGGCGGGCGCTTGCTGGGCTTCGTCATCAAAATCCTGATGGTGATAGCCGGCGTAATGATCATCGTATTGGCAAACACCGATTGGGAACGGGAGCGAAGGGAATCCTCTGGAGAGGAGGAGTAGGCTCCATTCATTCCCCAGTCAAATTAAAAACCGCTGCCGCAAATATACCAGCCGTTTCAGTGCGCAGGCGGGCCGAACCAAGCCCGACGCCGACAAAACCATGCTGCAACGCTACGGCCACTTCTTCGGGTGTAAAGTCGCCTTCGGGACCGATGAGGACAAGGGTATCTGTTCGGGGTCGCAGGACCGTTTTTAAATGAGGCAATTGCTCTGGCGAACACCACGCCAGGCACTTTTGCGGCATCGCAGCATTTTTCACCACCTGTTGGAAAGCAGTCAGTTGGTTTAATTTCGGCAGCCAGGCGTGGAGCGATTGCTTCATGGCTGATGCGATGATTTTTTCCAGCCGGTCAGTCCGCACCGTGTCGCGTTCGGAGCGCTTGCATTGGAGGGGGGTAAACTCGTTGGCGCCCAGTTCGGTGGCCTTTTCCAACATCCATTCGTAGCGCTCCATCTGCTTGGTCGGAGCGACCGCGAGGTGCAATCGGCCGACACGTTCCGGAGCGGGTATTTGTTCGAGGATGCGGGCCAGGGCGTGTTTTTTACCGATCTCGGACAGTTCGGCTTCATAAAAAAAGCCGCGCCCGTCGGTCAAACGCAGGCGGTCGCCCGGCTTGCGGCGCAATACGGTGAGCAGGTGGCGACTTTCTTCTTCGTCCAGTCGGGCGAAACCGCCGTTGATATCGGGGGTGTAAAAAAGCAAAAGTAATGGTTTGGATAGTGAAATAATGGGTGTTAAACTGTGACTTGTTTCAAAGGCTCGCTGCCCCGCATCACATACCACACCACATAAGAAAAACAAACAAACGGCACCAGCAATGCCGCCTTCATACCTCCCGACGAGGAAAGCAGCCCCGCGATCGGTGGCATCACCGCCCCGCCCACAATGGCCATAATAACCAGCGACGAAGCCAGTTTACTTTCTGCCGGCGCCAAACCTTTTGTGGCCAGCGCGAAAATGGTCGGGAACATGATGCTCTGACAAAAATAGGTCAGCATAATGCACACGATACCGATCAATCCACCAAATGCAAAAGCCAGCGCGACCAGCGCGACCGAGGCCATGCAGTACCACGACAACACTTTGCGCGCCTCCATCCTGCTCATCAAATAGGTGCCTAGAAAACGGCCCAGCATAAACAGCACCAGCGCAAACGAAGCATGGAAACCCGCAATCTGCTCCGGGGTCATGTCCGCCCCCAGGCGGTAGAGCGACTGCACGATGCCCAGATGCTGGTCTTTGGCAAAATCAATTTTGAAATCCACAAAATAACCCCACAGCGTGGCCTGTGCGCCGACGTTGGCGAACTGCGCGAGTACGCCGAACGCGAGGTGGCGGTATTTGCCTAACAGCCCGAATTGCGTTTGCAGCAATTGTCCCAGGCCCACTTGCCCTTCTGACTGCTCTTCTTCGCGCCCTACTTCGGGCATTTTCGTAAAAGCAAACAGGATAGCCACTGCCGCTACGATCAAAGCGACCGCCAAATACGGGCCTTGCACCGAGAGCGCTTCTTCCACGCGGGCGGCCTGGATTTGCTCCGCCGTCATGCTTGCCAGCACTTCCGGCGTGTATTCTTTTTTGGAAAAAATGAACAGGCTGCCGATGATCGGTCCCAGGATGATGCTGATGCCGTTGAACGACTGCGCGAAGTTGATGCGCCATTCCGCATCTTTTTTGTCGCCCAGCACCGTGACGTAGAGATTGGCTGCGGTTTCCAGAAACGCCAGGCCGCTGGCGATCGTAAACAGCGCGAACAGGAAAAAAGCATACACCCGAATGTCGGCTGCCGGGTAAAACAACAGCGCACCGGTCACATACAACACCAAACCTGCCAAAATACCGCGCTTATAGCCCCATTTTCGCATGAAAAGCCCTGCCGGGATCGCCATCACGAAGTAGCCGAAATAAAAAGCGGAATCCACAATGCCGGCCTGCCAGCGCTTCAGATCGAGCGCAAATTGAAAGTGGCGGATCAGCGAGCCGTTCAGGCTGTTGGCGATGCCCCACAAAAAAAACAGGCTGCACACCAGGGCAAACGGCAGCAGGTAAGGGTTGCGGGAGGAAGAAGCAGGTGTGGACATGGAACGTGGTTCGTTTTGTGGGGCAAGGATAGGAAAGTTTTTGGCATTGCAGGGCGGAGTGTGCTTTCTTTGCGCCACAACCATGTCACACACATACGAAACCGTCATCGGCCTCGAGACCCACGTTCAACTCGGTACGGCGAGCAAAGCCTTCTGCGCCGACTCCGCTGCATTCGGCAGCGCGCCCAATACCCAGACGAGTGTCATCAGCCTGGCACATCCCGGCACCTTGCCGCGCCTCAACCGGCGGGCCGTGGAATACGCTGTCCGGCTTGGCTTGGCGCTCGGGTGCAGGATCAATCCCCGCACCACATTTGACCGCAAAAATTACTTCTACGCCGATTCCCCAAAAGGATTTCAGACCACTCAGGATCGCAGCCCGATTTGCATCGGCGGCAACGTTGATATTGGACGTTGGACCTTGGACCTTGGATTTGGGACGTTGGACGTTGGACAGCAGACGTTGGACAGCGGAGCAACGTCCAACGTCCAACCTCCCAAATCCAACGTCCCAAATCCAACGTCCCAAATCCAACGTCCAACGTCCCAAATCCGCATCCACCACATCCACCTCGAAGAAGACGCGGGCAAAAGCATCCACGACCAGGATCCCACGGAATCGCTGATTGACCTCAATCGTGCCGGAGTGCCGCTCCTCGAAATCGTCAGTGAACCCGACTTCCGCACCGCTGATGAAGTGGCAGCATACATGGAAGAACTGCGTCGCCTTGTGCGCTGGCTCGGCATTTCCGACGGCAATATGGAGGAAGGTTCGCTGCGCTGCGACGTGAACATCAGCGTACGTAGGGTGGGGGAGACCATCTTTGGCAACCGCATCGAGGTCAAAAACATGAACTCGATGCGCTTCGCCAAACGCGCCATCGAGCATGAAGTCGCCCGACAGATACAGATCATTGAAAGCGGTGGAACGGTGGTACAGGAGACCCGCGGTTTCAACGTGGCAACAGGTACAACGTTCTCCCTGCGGGAAAAAGAAAACGCGCATGACTACCGCTATTTTCCCGAACCTGATTTGCCGCCGGTGGTGCTGTCGGAAGATTTTTTGGAACAGGTAAAATCCGGGATGCCGCCGTTGCCGCAGGCGTTGGAGCGGTCGTTCCAAACTGAATATGGCTTGTCCGCCTACGATGCGGCGATGCTGACCCAGGAACGCGAGACTGCTTTCTACTTTTTGAAACTGGCGGGTACCCCGGAACGCCGTTCCGGGAAAGTTGTATCCGATCACCCGGAACAGAGTTCCGGGGTACAGACCAATCCGGAACAGAGTTCCGGAGTACCCGATCACCCGGAACGGAGTTCCGGGGTACAGACCAATCCGGAACAGAGTTCCCGAGTACCCGATCAGCCGGAACAGAGTTCCGGGGTACAGACCAATCCGGAACAGAGTTCCGGAGTACCCGCCCAGCCGGAACGGAGTTCCGGGGTACTTTACAAACCCCTCGCTAACTTACTGATCAACAAACTCCTACCCTGGTCGGCTAGCACGGGAACTGCTCTGGAAGATTGCCCGGTTAGTTCTGCGCATTGGATCGAGTTCCTGCAACTCATCGAATCCGGCCAGGTCAGTTCTTCCACGGCGTATCAGCGCTTGTTCCCGATTTTGTTGGAAAAATCCGCAGATCAGGAGTCTCCGTCCTCCGTCCTCCATGCTCCATTAAAACTCGCCATCGAATTAAACCTGCTCCAAACCGCCGACACAGGTGCGCTGGAAACCTGGGTAGACGAAGTGCTGGCGCGGATGCCCGATAAGGTGGCGGAGTACCGCAAGGGCAAAAAAGGGCTGCTGGGCCTGTTCATGGGTGAAGTGATGAGAACCAGCAAAGGCAAGGCCGACCCCCAAGCGACGACTAAACTCTTGCAAGATAAACTGACCAACTGATCGTCCAACATGAAAAAACTCGTCGTCAAAATTGGCACCAACGTCCTCTCGCGGCCCGACGGGCTGCTGGATGTAACCGCCATGAGCCAGTTGGTGGACCAGATCGCCGACGTGAAACGGCAGGGCGTGGAAGTGATCGTGGTGTCTTCTGGTGCGGTAGGTGCTGGCCGGTCGCTGGTGCAGTTGCCCGACGATACCAACCGGGTGGTGCGGCGGCAAGTGCTGGCGGCGGTCGGGCAGATCAAACTGATGGGGGTGTATGCGGATCTGCTGGGTCGTTATGGACTGCATTGCGCACAAGTGCTCGCCACCAAAGAGGATTTCCGCGACCGCGAGCATTACCTCAACATGAAAAACTGCCTGCTGGCGCTGCTGCGCGACAACATCGTGCCGGTCGTCAATGAGAACGATGTGGTATCCGTCAGCGAACTGATGTTCACCGACAATGACGAACTGGCTGGCCTCGTCGCTTCCATGACCGGGGCCGACGCGCTGGCTATTCTTTCCAATGTAGACGGTGTGCTCGACGGGCCGCCCGGCCATCCGGATACCCGCACTATCCGGGAGGTGGCTGCCGACGACCGGTTACAAGCGGGCATTATTTCGCCGGTAAGATCGTCGTTCGGGCGCGGCGGCATGGCGACCAAGTTTCGTTTTGCCCAAAAAGCCGCCCGGGTGGGCATCAGCGTCTGGATCGCCAACGGCAAGCAACCGGGTGTGTTGCTTGATATTGCGGCAGGTAAACCGGTCGGAACCTGTTTTCGGGCGCTGCCTGTCGTGAACAACCTGAAAAAATGGATGGCCTACGACGGGAGCCAGGCGCCCAAGGGTGTGCTGGTGGTCAACGCAGGCGCCGCAGATACGTTGCGCAACCGCGTCGCCAGCCTGCTGCCTGTGGGGTTGGTACGGGTGGAAGGTGATTTTGAAAAAGGCGATCTGGTGCAGATCGTGGAGGAAAATGGTACGGCGCTCGGCCTCGGCAAGGTGCAACTCGGCGCAGATGCAGCCCGCAACTTAAGCGGAAAGAAAGGCAAAAAACCGGTGGTGCATTACGACTACCTCTACCTTGCGGCCGTTTAACATTCCGTCATTGAGGTCATTCCGTCATTGAGGTCGTGCATTACGATTCTTCTACCTTGCGGCTGTTTGACCGAGTAAATCCAACATTAAATGATGGATTTACTCGGTTCGGCCTTAGCAAATTCTTTAGATATCAGTACAGCAACTGTATCTCGCTATCTCGACCTGCTGGAAGGTGGGTTTTTAGTGCATCGCCTTCCGCCCTGGTTCTCGAACGTAGGTAAACGGCTGGGCCGCGGCTTCTACGAATGTATCGCCGACCTGAAGCCGGAAAAAAAGTATGTAATTGTGCCTGTTGGAGACGCATATTTTAAAATGAGGGGATTAGAGTGATCAATTTGCTTGATTTTTTGACCACTGAACTCATCCCATAACTGTGCCTTCCTTATGTCAACAACCTCCGACAGCAACTTGTCCACTGAAATAGAATCCTCGCTTTCCCGCACCGCCTCCGCCGCCCGTCGCCTGGTGCGCCTGACCTCGCCGGAGGTGGATGTGATCCTGCGTGAAGTAGCCGACCGCATTCCATCGGCGATGCCCGGTCTGTTGGTCGCTAATGCCCTCGATCTGGCGCGTATGGACACGGCCGATCCAAAATACGACCGCCTGCTGCTTTCCGAAAAACGGTTGGAAAGTATTGCTGCCGACCTGCGCCAGGTGGCTGATTTGCCCAGCCCGCTCGGACGGATTTTGGAAGAGACCACCCGGCCCAATGGCCTGTTTTTACAAAAAATAAGCGTCCCGCTCGGCGTACTCTGCATCGTTTATGAATCGCGTCCGAATGTGACGTTCGATGCTTTCGCGCTGGCATTCAAATCGGGCAATGCCGTGGTGCTGAAAGGCAGCCGCGATGCCCACGACTCCAACGAAGCGATCGTTGCACTCATCCGCGACGTGCTGCGCCCGCATGGACTGGAAGACGCGGTGTGGCTGGCGCCCTCGGAACGGGAAGCATTGCCCCACCTGCTCCGGGCCGATCGCTGGATCAATGCCGTGATTCCGCGCGGCAGCCAGGGCCTGATTGATTTTGTGCGGGCCAATGCGCGGGTGCCGGTGATCGAGACGGGCGCAGGCATCGTGCACACCTACTTCGACCGCGCCGGCGATCTTGAGAAAGGCCGGCGCATCGTGGAGAATGCCAAAGCCCGGCGCGTCAGCGTCTGTAATGCGCTGGATTGCTTGCTGGTACACCGCGAACGATTGGCGGATTTGCCTGATTTGCTGCAAGTATTGGGTGAAAAACACGCCTGCAACGTGTTCGCTGACGCGCCAGCGCTGGCTGTTTTGAAAAAAAACTACCCGGATGCACTGCTATTTCCGGCTGCGCCGGAACATTACGGCACCGAATTTCTGAGTATGCAACTGGCGGTGAAAACAGTGGACAATCTGGAGGAGGCACTCGAACACATTGCACTTTATAGTTCGAAACACTCAGAATCCATTGTGACCGAGGATGCGGCGACAGCGGATCTTTTTTTCCGGGAAGTAGATGCGGCGGTGGTGTATGCCAACGCCAGCACAGCCTTCACCGACGGCGGAGAATTTGGCTTCGGGGCGGAAATCGGCATTTCTACCCAAAAACTACATGCGCGCGGACCGATGGGCTTGCGGGAGATCACGAGTTATAAGTGGTTGGTACGGGGGCATGGGCAGGTGCGCGGGTAGGGCGGTACTTTTTTCTTTTGCTCAATACTAATCAAATTGCCCATCTTTCGATTTTTTTAGTCAAAGTTAAGAGATAAATTCTCTCTAACCTGATACGTTAATTTATGAAACACCTTTTCTTTTCTTTTCTCTCCCTCTTCACCCTTGCCGCCTGCACTTCTCCAGTTCCTCCACCCCCGGTCAGTCCCCTGGTTTTTGTCGGCACCTATACCCAGAAACTGGGCCATGTGGATGGCAAAGCATCCGGCATTTATGTGTGTCGGCTTGACCTGAAAAGTGGTGCATTGACCGTCGTGGATTCGACGACAGACATCGCCAATCCATCGTTCCTCACACTGTCACCCAATAAAACACGCCTCTATGCCGTCGGCGAAAACGGCGGCAAACCCGGCCAGCCGTTCGGGAGCGTAGCAGCGTATCAGGTCAGTCCCGAAGGCAAATTAACCAAAATCAACGAAGTGCCGAGTTATGGCGTAGCGCCCTGCCACATCTCGACCGACCTGCTGGGGCAGTTTGTGTTTGTCGCCAATTACGGCACGGGCAACCTGTTGAGTTACGGCATTCGACCCGACGGCGGCTTGACCGACTCACTTGATCAGGAGCAGCATATAGGAGCGCATCCCTGGGCGCACCAGGCACTGACTTCCCCCGACAACCACTTGCTCTGGGCAGTGGATAAAGGGGTGGATCGGGTCTTCGCTTACGATCTGGACACCAACGGTCGCCTCGCTTTGTCCGCAACCCTCTCGCTGCCAAAAGATGCAGGGCCGCGCCACCTGGATTTTTGTCCGGCCGATCCTTCGCTGATGGCTGTGATCAATGAGGTGAATTCCTCTGTGCTGACTTTCCGGTTTGATTCGCAGTCGCGACAATTTACCCGCCTGGATTCGCTTTCCACACTTCCGACGGGTTTTGCAAGCAATAACAGCTGCGCCGACTTGCATTTTCATCCCAATGGGCGATTTCTCTACGGCTCCAACCGGGGCCACGATAGCATTGTGATCTATGCGGTGGACCCTGCTACCGGACGGCTTACTTTGGTGGGGCATCAACTGGCAGGTGGTGCGGTGCCGCGTAATTTCATGCTTACCCCCGATGGAAAATGGCTGCTGGTGGCGCACCAGAACTCCGGTACGGTGTCGGCATTTCGGGTGGATGAGGCGAGCGGACGACTCACACCCACGGGTGCGCCCAGCCGGGTGGCTACGCCCGTTTGTCTGAAAATGTGAAATCATGTCCAATCGCGCAAAAGACGCTCTTTTTCAACTGATCAAGTCGTTGGAAAAAGCGGAAAAACGCAATTTTAAGCTGTTCGTCCAGCGCAATTTGGGTTCTGCCGACCTGAAAATCACCGCTTTGTTCGACGCGCTCGACCGGATGGAAGAATACGACGAGGAAGCGTTGTTGCGCAAGGCCCAATCACTGAAAGCGGCGCAGTTGCCCAACCTGAAAGCCAGTTTGTACCGGCAGATATTGGCCAGCCTGCGCACGCTGCGCGACGATTCGAACGTGGAGATTCAACTCCATGAGCAACTGGAGTATGCCCGGATTTTATACGACAAAGGGCTTTTTCAGCAAAGTTTAAAAACATTACAGCGCATCAAGGACCTGGCGAAAACCTATCACCAATCCACCTTCTGGCATCAGGCGCTGGTGTTCGAGAAAAAGATTGAGTCGCTGCACATCACGCGCAGCCTTCAGAACAGGGCCGAGACACTTTCCTCAGAAGTGAATGCGCTGAACGAGCGGCTGGCACTGGTGGGCAACCTTTCCAACCTGTCGCTTCAACTGTACAGTTGGTACATCCACATCGGCCATGCCCGCAATGCGAAGGACGCCGCCGCAGTGCGTGAGTTTTTTGCTTCCCGGCTTCCCTCGGAGCCGCATCGGATCAGCGGTTTTTTCAGCCGACTCTACCTGTTTCAGGCCTATTGTTGGCAAGGATTGATCTTGCAGGATTTCCTGCTCTATTACCGGTACGCACAGCGCTGGGTGGATTTGTTCGAGGAAGAGCTGCACATGGTGCAGGTGGAAACGGTGTTTTACATCAAAGGGCTGCACAACCTGCTGGTCGTGCATTTTATGCAGCGCAATTACCCGAAATTCGATGATACGGTGCGCCGGTTTGAAGCATTTGCCGCCTCCGAAGAAGGACAAATAAATGTGAATGTTCGGTCGCAAACATTTGTATATCTGGCGATTGCAAAAATAAATGGCCATTTTTTGAAGGGTACTTTTACGGCGGGATTGCAATTGGTGCCGGAGATTGAGGAAGCGTTGGCGACCTACTCGGTACAGATTGACCACCACCGCGCTTTGGTGCTGAACTACAAGATTGCCTGCCTGTACTTCGGTGCGGGCGATTCGGAAAAGGCCATTGACTACCTGCGCCGCATCATTCACCAAAAGACAGATTTGCGGAGCGATTTGCAGTGCTATGCGCACTTGCTGCACCTCATCGCCCACTATGAATTGGGCAATTACAGCATCCTCGAACACCTCATCAAATCGGTGTACCGCTTCATGGCGCAAATGGAAACGCTGGGGGTGGTAGAGGAGGAAATTTTTCGCTTCCTGCGCAAAAGTTTTCAACTGAACAGTCCGGCCCGGGTCCGCTCGGCTTTTGTCTCGTTGAAAGAAAAACTGGAAAAACACGAAAAAAACGCTTTTGAAAGCCGCTCCTTCATGTACCTCGACATCATTTCGTGGCTCGAAAGCAAGATTGCGGGCGTGGCCGTGCAGGATGTGATCCGGCAGCGGTATGAGAGAGTTTGAAAAGTTCGAAGTTTGAGGTGCCAGAGTTATTTTTTAAAAGTACAAAGTTTTGATTGTTAACATAATGAATATTCGGAACAGGCTTCCGCTCGTGGCAGTTGTTGTGCTGTCGGTAGCGCTGATGGTGTATGAAATGGTCCGGGCGCTCTCGGTAGGTTTTACCCACGATGAAAGTTCGACCTTTCTTGACTTTGTCGCCACGCCTGTGAGTGACTTGTTCTTCGATCCAGCCAATTGGCGGACGGCCAACAACCACCTGCTCAACTCGCTTTGTATGCAGGTCGGTTATCATTTTTTCGGAGCCCGGGAATGGGCCTTGCGTTGGGGCAGCGTGGCAGGAGGCGCTTTGTTTTTGGTCTATGCTCTTCGAAGCGTTCGGTTGTGGGTGCCCGCTTCGGCCTGGTTGTTTTTTGGCGCATTTTGCCTGTTTGCCCTCAACCCTTATTTGACGGAATTTTTCTCGCTTTGCCGCGGCTATGGCTTATGTGTCGCCTTAGAGGTGGTGAGCCTGTACTACTTTTTCCGTTGGGCCGACCGGGAGCACTCCCTGGATTTATTCAAGTCTGCCTGTGCCCTGAGCCTGGGCATCCTGGCGAATTTCACTTTGCTGGATTATCTGGCGGCTTTTTTTGCCACCGTTGCAGTGGTTTGTTTCGTCAAAAAATACGCGCTGGTTCACTACGCACGACTCCTGCTGCTCATCATCTTGCCTGTTGTGGCGACCGGCTTGCTGATTGTGCTGCCCATGCACTGGATCCGGGCAAACGGCGAGTTTGAATGGGGCCCCGACGCCTTCTGGGAAACCTGGCGGGTGCTGGTGCTTCAATTCGCTTATAACCCTCTCCCGGATGCGCAATGGCCGAAAGTGGTGATTCTGGTAGTGGCTACCATGGCTTTTGTCTGGATGGGCGGGCGTATTTTCCGGCGTTACAGGGCGGGCGGCATCGCAGCCAATCCCGCGCTGTTTTATGCCACCCTCCTCACTTTACTGACGATGGGGGCGACAGCAGCCCAGCATTATTTGCTGGGGGCGAACTACCTGATCAGTCGCACGGCGGTGTTGTTTTATCCGCTGTTATCGTATGTGGTCGTGCTGTTTTTGCTGGACCTTCGAAGCAAACACCAGTGGGCTCCATCCATTTGGATCGTGCTTGTGTCGGGTATGGCGCTCAATTTTTTATGTGCTGCCAACTTCCGTTATTGCCGGGAGTGGCCCTATGATGAAAACACGCGGGATGCAGTGCTCTACGCCAACCAGCAAGGATCTGCGCTGCGCAAAATCAGGTATGGTGTAAGTTGGAAGTTTTGCCCGGCTACCTTGTTTTATCAAAAAACGCGGTCGCTGGACCACATTGAACTGGTTGAATACGACAACAGCCACGACGATGTAGCCTGGGTGACGAACCAGGCTTTTGATCTGATTTACCTGATGGTTGAATTCGAACCAAAAGTTACCGGGCAATATATCGGGGAAAAACGGTTCCCCAGAGGAGTCTTGATGCGACGGAAATGAATTTTTGGGGAAATAGATGGTTGGGATCAAATGGAAACGGGTATCGTCTGATGCGGCACTTCTAAGACCATTCTAATCCGTACAACGAAAGGATACGGCGGAATCAAACTTCAAACTCCAAACTTCAAACTCCAAACTCCTAACTTCCAAGTACCTTTGCGCCCGCTATGCTCAGTCTTTCCAATATTTACGTCCAATACGGCAACCGCATCCTGCTCGACGCAGTCAATTTTGTCCTCAAACCCGGCGAGCGCGTCGGCCTCGTTGGCCGCAACGGAGCGGGCAAATCGACTATGTTGAAGATCATTGCCGGCGAAATGCAGCCGCATGAAGGCAATATGGTTTTTCCGACCCACTTCACCCTCGGTTACCTGCACCAGGACATGCTGATGCCCAAGGGCAAAACGGTGATTGACGAGACGATGACCGCTTTTTCCGAGATCAAAGCCCTGGAGGATGAACTGCACCGGGTGCAGGACCAACTGAATACGCGGGAAGATTATGAGAGCGACGAATACTCCAAGATCATCGAACAGATGAGCGATGTCACCGAGCACCTCCACCACATGGGCAGCGCGACCAGCCAGGCCGATGCCGAAAAAGTGCTGGCCGGTCTCGGTTTTCGGGCATCCGATATGACCCGGTTGACCGACGAATTCAGCGGTGGCTGGCAGATGCGGATCGAACTGGCCAAGATGCTGCTTCGCCGCCCCGACCTGCTCCTGCTCGACGAACCGACTAACCACCTGGACATTGAAAGTATCCTCTGGCTTGAAAACTGGCTGTTCTCGTACCCCGGCATGGTCATCGTCATCAGCCACGACCGCCGCTTCCTCGACAACGTCACCAACCGCACGGTCGAGATCGTGCTGGGCAAACTCTACGACTACAAAGCTGCCTACTCCAAATACGTAGAACTCAGCACCGAGCGCCGCGGGCAGATGCAGAATGCCTATGACAACCAGCAGCGGGTCATTGCAGACCGGGAGCGCACCATCAATCGCTTTATGGCGAAAGCCACGAAGACCAAGATGGCGCAGTCCATGCAAAAGCAACTGGACAAACTGGAGCGCATCGAAATTGACGATATGGACACAGCCACCATGCGCATTCGTTTCCCCGAAGCACCCCGCAGCGGGGAAGTGACGGCCAAAGCCGAACACCTCACCAAGCGCTACGGCAATGTGAAAGTGCTGGAGAATGTTGATTTTCAGGTGCTTCGCGGCGAACGCGTCGCCTTCGTCGGCCAAAACGGGCAAGGCAAAACCACCTTGGCCAAAATACTCGTCGGTGCCGAACCCGCTACTTCAGGCAAAGCCACGCTCGGCCACAACGTCAGCATCGGTTACTACGCCCAAAACCAGGCCGAGAACCTCGATCCAAAACTGACGCTCTTGCAGACCATGGAGCAAAACTCGCCCGAAGAAATGCGGACGAAGTTGCGCAGCATCCTCGGAGCATTTTTGTTTAGCGGCGAGGATGTCGACAAAAAAGTGGTCGCCCTCAGCGGCGGCGAGCGCGCGCGCCTCGCCCTGGCTTGTATGTTGCTTCGTCCCTTCAACTTGCTGCTGCTCGACGAGCCGACCAACCACCTGGACATGCTCTCCAAAGACGTGCTCAAACAGGCGCTGCTCAACTACAACGGCACTTTGCTCGTCGTCAGCCACGACCGGGAGTTTCTCTCCGATCTGACGGACCGTACCATTGAGTTCCGCGATGGACACTTGAAGGAATACCTGGGCGATATCAATTATTTTCTGGATAAAAGGAAGGTGGACAACATGCGCGATGTGGAAAAACGCACCGTGGTGGCCGGTCAGCGGTCAGACAATGGCGTGGAAGCGCTGGGCGCCGAGGAAAAGAAAAACTTGCAGCGCATCGTCCACAAACACGAAAAACGCATCGCTGACATTGAGTCGGAACTTGGTGTTTTTGAGGGTCAAATGGCCGATCCCGACTTCTACAACCGCGCTGAATCCGGCGATAAGATCAAGAAGTACAACAACTTGAAAGCAGAGTTGGAATCGGTGTATGCCGAGTGGGAAACGGCGGTGGAGCGGTTGGGGTAAAGGAAAGTTTCTGTACTTTTGTAGTCGTTCACTCCATACTACATTATTTTTCAGTCGCTGCTATGAAAACCGTCACCATCCCTGAACAGGAATATTTGCAACTTAAACAGCTGTCGCAGAGCTGAAAAAAGCCATACAGGCTATGCAGGCGCAGATGCAGGCGTTTATGGCTCAACTCGGTGAAATACCAGCAAGCAAGAGTAAAAAAAATGGCAAAGTCCAATCAAGAATCCCATTAAAAAGGGGTGCGGGCAAGCACCTCGTACGCTATATCGCTGATGATTTTACTGCACCTATTGAAGACCTCAAAGAATATATGGAATGAAAATCCTGCTTGATACACATATTCTTATTTGGTTTATTACGGATGATAAACGATTGAGCCAAAGGAAAAGCGACCTGATCCAATTTCCCCAGCATCTTCGCTTCTTTGCGCACTCATACATCTGCGCATGAAACTCACCACACTGCTTGCTCTTACCCTTCCCGCCGCCGTCGGTGTGCTGGCTTTTTTCCCGGTCGAAAACAAAAACACGGCTTTCCACACCCAAGCCGAACTGGCCTATTTCCGCCAGCACACCTCCGCTCTCACCGACCCCGACCATCCCGTCAAGATTGACTCCAACATCCTGTTCCTGACTGGAAAAGTCTGCGGCGGCTGCCACGGCCATGATCCCAACGGACTGGCCATGGTGACCAGCAGCGGAGAAGACGTGAATACCTACGACGACTGGCGTTCCACCATGATGGCCAATGCTGCGCGCGACCCGTTTTGGCGGGCCAAAGTGACCCATGAAATATTGGTCAATCCGGGTCATAGCCTGGAATTGCAGGATAAATGCACGTCCTGCCATGCACCTGCCGGGCATTATCAGGCCAAACTGCATGACAAAAAACAGTTTTACACGCTTGCCGACCTCTACACCGATTCGCTCGGCCTGGACGGCGTGAATTGTCAACTCTGCCATGCGCAGGCCCCCGAGTTACTGGGCAGCCTGCACTCCGGCGCGTTGAATTTCGATACCAACAAAATCCGGGTCGCTTATGGCCCTTACGAAATGGTGTTCGCACCACCCATGCACCAGTTCGTGGGCATTACGCCGCTGTACGGCGAGCACATCGGCGACGCAGGACTTTGTGCGGGCTGTCACACGCTCATTACCCAATCAGTGGACAACAATGGGCAGTACACAGGCAGCACTTTTGTGGAACAGGCCACCTATCATGAGTGGCTCAATAGCCGCTACGACAAGAATAAGGACAATATCACCTGCCAAAGTTGTCACCTTCAGCAAATCCCCGACGCAGTCGTCATTTCCGGCAACTACCAGTTTTTGACCAACAAATTTCCTTTCGGATTGCACGAAATGGCCGGGGCGAATACCGCCATGTTAAAACTCATGCGCGACAACCGGACCGCGCTCGGCATCACGGCGAAGCCGGAAAATTTCGACAGCACGATCGCCGCTACTCTGCGGATGTTGCAGCAAAAAACGCTGGATTTAAAGTTGCAAACCGGGGTGCTGAAAGGGGATTCAGCGCATTTTGACCTGCTGATCACGAACAAAGCCGGACATAAATTCCCGTCCGGTTATCCTTCCCGGCGCGCCTGGGTTGAGTTTGAAGTGCGCGATCAGACGGGCAAAATCCTGTTTCACTCGGGCCGGATGAACCCGGATGGCAGCCTGGCAGATGAAGACGCAAATTTCGAACCGCATTACCAGACGATCAGTCGCGCAGATCAGGTGCAGATTTATGAATTGGTGCCGGGCGACGTGACTGGAAGTTTCACCAATGTACTGGAGCGCGGACACACAGGTTTGAAAGACAACCGCCTCGTGCCGCAAGGTTTTTCTCGGACGCACCCGGTATATGATACTACCCGCATCCTGGGTGCGGCGCTCAACGATCCCGACTTCAACCATACTCCCGGCGGCATGGAGGGCAGCGGGTCGGACATCGTGCATTATCGCATCGCCAACGGTGGATACACGGGCTACCTGAAAGTGACGGCCCGTGTGTGGTATCAAAGCTTGCCGCCGAAATGGATGCTGCCGATGTTCGCTTTTTCGTCGCCGGAGATTGATTCATTTAAAGTCATGTTCGATGCTGCCGACCGCTCACCGGTTCTGGTGGCAGAGCAAACGCTGGATTCCGTGTTTGTTTCGCCCGTTTCAACGAAAAACCTGGACGGCGAAATTTTTGTGAAAATCCTGCCGAATCCGACCCCGGATGGACATCTCACACTGGTCGTTTCTCCCAACGAGCGGCTGCTGCGCGTACAGGTATGGGACGCCGCCGGTCAGTTGGTATGGAACCGTGCTTCGACCGAGGTCTGGCTTCCGCAGCAACGCGGTGTGTACCTAGTGGCGATAGAGACGAACCGGGGTAGGGTGGTGCGGAAAGTGGTGCGATGACATGTTATCCTGCTCACTTAACCACTACTAATTTCTGCGTCACCACCCTTCCATCGCCCAATGTCAGGTGCAAATAATAAGCACCCGAAGGTAAATCAAGCGGATCAAGATGCAGCGAGGACGCCCCCTTGGGCCATGGCCCAAACTTGGCCAATCTGCCTGAACTGGCATAGAGTGCCCATTTTTCAACGCCCGGATTGTGCTCAAAAATCACCGTTGCCTCCTCCTGTGCCGGATTGGGTTGAATGCGCAGCATAGGGGGTTGTTCTTTCGGGGCGGCTACGGCGCTTATAGGCGTGTTGATGCCCAACGTGTCGCAAGGACTGTTCGGCAAGTCGTAGAGCCGGAAATTGGGAAAATTGGGAAGGGTGCGATCACTGTTTACCCGCAAGGGCAAATCCTTGAAAGCAAATGTGGGGGCGCCGCCATCTGCCGGAAAGGTCAGTGAACTCAGGTAGTTGGCGCGGCTGTGCGTGCTGACGTACAATTTTCCGTTGGGCCCATATTGCAAATGATGGAGCGTGGTACCCCAGTCCCAGTGGTCGAATACATGGAATACAGTGTCCCACTTCGGCAGCGCATCTTCGAGATCCGCGACGTATAGCGTGGATTGCGAAGTGGCATAGAGGCGGCGGTTGTCGTGCGAAAATGCTGCGCCGCCGCCTTGCAGGAAGGAGAAAGGGGTTTTCACAAAAACCGGCTGGCTAAACGCCCCCGTGCAGCGGTCAAAATCAGCCGCTACCGCACCCTGGTCGCAATGGTAACGGGCGAAGCGGCTGCCATCCAGCGAGAACGTACTGGCGCCGATCCGATGCCCGCCGATGGCCGGACCCACCTGTTGCACCATGTCTGCGCTTAATCCCTCTGGGGACAACAGCCATTGGTGCAGCCGGTTGGTGCGCCATTCTGCTACCACAATCCACCAGTCCCTGCCGTTGCCGTGCCGCACGGCTGTGAACATCTCCAAAGCTCCGTTCAGTACCACCGTGTTCTTCTGGACCACTGCTCCCTGACCGCCGTTGGCATTCATGTCCACTTGTGAAAAATAAAGCGGGCCGTAGGTGATTTTCCAGATCGGGTCGTAGGTGACGCCTAAGTGGAAGAGGTAATACAGACCGGGATGGCCGGGCGAAGGCAGCGCCATCGCGCCTTTAGGCGCTATATAGCCGACTTTATCGCATACCTGATCGTGCAGTTCGCCCGGATTGAGGCCATCGCCATCAGCCAGCACTTTGCCCTGCCCGTCCGCAACAGAACATCCGTTTGTGAAGAACAGCAATTTCCCGGTCGAATCCGTGAAAGAAGCCACGGTACTTTCGAACTTCATGCCCCAGTCCACGGTATCCACTTGCGGGCCGATGGGAGTGAATCGGATCATATAGTTGGCATAGCCCGGTACGCCTGGATTCTCCTCAAAGCCACCCACCCAGCGAGCGTCGGGATAGGTTTGACTCCAGAGCAAAGCAGGTAAAAAAAAGATCAGAAGTATGTGTTTTATTGAATTTGCCATGTTTTGTCTCACTTAAATGGTTCATAGTTCATCGTACCTTTTTCCGCCCTCTTTCGAGAAACATCATCCGCATATCCGGTTCTTCCTTTGCAGGCTGGCCATTGCCGCGCAGGGGCGAGAGTACCCGCCAAGTGTGGGTGTTCGGTTCGCTTTGTGTCTGGTAGGGTTCATGCCGAAATCTCTCTTCTCCGATCCGGAAAAAGGCAGCGTGTCGCAGGGTGAGCCGACCAGCCTGCCAAGGCGGTAGTTGGGAAAGCGACACATGGTTTCAGCATTGTAATACGGAAGCGTGATACCATGCTGTTGAACATTGGCGGATAGACCTGGCAGTTGAGGCTGATGAATGACATGTAGGGCAAGTGTGCCATTGGTGGTAGCGTAGTATATCTTGCCGTCTTTGTGGAGCTGGCCTGCAAAGAAACCAGTGCTGAATGGCAACGGCGTTGCAAATCCGTCGTAGTAAGCGATTGTGTCCAGAGTAAGGGCTGGGTCAGGAGCCTGTATATCTATGACGGTCACATAATCGTAGTAGTTCAAATACAAATGACGATTGTCGGGGGCAAAGATGGCCGACAAGACCTTTAAACTCTTTTCATAAGGAATTACCCGCAAATTACTGAGCTGCCCGCTGCAACGATCAAAGTCAAATATTCGAAGTCCGCTCCGCTCCGTTACCCGGATATACGTACTGCCATCAGGAGAAATAGTGGAAAGTCCAAAAGACTCGCCACCCGGAAAGCCAGGCCCATCTCCTTGCTCAAAGGGACCTTGTATTCCTTTATCAGTAATCAAAAAAACCAACTGAACCGGATCAGATTGTACGCCAGTAATTAACCACCAGTCACGCCCGTTGCCGTGTTTGGTCATAGCAGTCGAGATAGCGGAATCGCCGACCATCATCTGGTTTTTACTAATCACCCGGCCCAGACCGCCGTTCTGGTTCATGTCGATCAGCGTGTACATCAATGGGAACTCTATGGACGTTTTGCCGTTGGGGAAAGTGCCAAAACGCAACCCTTGATGAAACAGGAAGTATTGATTCGGATGTCTTGGAAAGGGCACCGAGTACATAGGAGTGAAAGCCGGAAAGCCGTCTACCTTGTATTGGCTCCAAAACTCAGAAATAGCATTGATGGAGTCCCCGTTTTGCATCTTGTTTCGGGCTGTATTTCTGATCTCTATGCCATTGGTGTAAAATAAAAGGTTGCCAGATGAATCGCTGCATGAGCTGGCAGAAACGTAAAAGTTGATCTTATAATCTTGCTTGGTGATTTATGGAGGAGATACCCTGAAATCAATAACGCCCCGACCTAATTTAGGGTCACTTGCACCAGACAGGTAACCAAAAAAAGAAAAAGCATCGTGCTTTTGTGCTGAACCTGCATAACCTGATAGCATAGACAGCACGACAAAAAATATTTGTCGAAGTCTCATGAATAGACATATAATATGGCTAGCCAATGACGACAAGTATCGCCATTGGCTGTCTGCTTGCTACCTGGTTGCAGGGTGAGCAAACGGACCTGGCTTCCTAAAACATCCCATACCTGCAATTGCCCTTTTGAGAAAGCGATGTCTGGCAAGCCAACATTCAGTGTGTTTTTCACGGGGTTCGGGCTAAGACTTAGCGCGTTTTCGGACAGTCCCAAGGCATGATTCCGGTCTTCACTGCCGCCCTGCGCGCCATCAACCGTTGGGCACATGGCTTCATTGTCATAAGACATCAGGTTCTTTTTCAGCGCGAGGCGGGCCAGCAGCACCCCATAACCACCCGCGTAGCGGTGAGCGGTGATTTCGATTTTCTGTTTCATTGTTGAAATTATTTTGGTAAAATAAAACCGAGCCGTACTGTGCAGCAGCACAGCCGGAAAGGCCTTTTGCCAGTGTTTGTATTCTACTGGAAAGCGATTAGAGCACAGTAAGGGAGTTTTTCTGGGGAAGGTTAGAAGGTGCGTGACCACACACGGCTTTTGCCTGATTCGAATGACGAAAAGCAAAAGCGCAACACAAACATACGCAACGGGTCGGAAGGCCTGCGGCTCAGAGTAGCCAAATGTAAAAACTTTACAATTTTAACATCTGACCCGATGGTTCACCGGCTCGGGGGTTGCGCTAAAAGTCCAGCATGAAGAGATCCAGAAAAATCAACCCCAATAATGTTTGGCGAACGTGTCAAATTTGACAACTTTTTTTAAAGTTGTCAAATTTTTAAGCGTGGTTTTGGAATAATAATTTGGCAACTAAAAAATGGCTTTTCTGGCTTTAGACTTTTGGCACAACCCCTGTCAGCACATTTTTTTCAAAAGGCGCATGCTTGTTCCGTTTTTGGCACAATGATTGTCTTTTAAAAGACATCCCACAGAGGTGCAAAACCTTGGTAGGGAATAAAAAACGAGAACTCCGTTCTTAAAAAAGTTAAGGTCGAATGCGACCTTAAACGTGTGGACGAGAGACCAGTCCGCTTGGGGGGTAGGGCTGGTCTTCTCCCCACAAAAAGGTGAGGGCAAACGCTCTCACCTTTTCTTTTTGGGCTGCTTCCCTTTCGACCGTTTTGCGTACATTTTCTGGGCATCCGCCTGCTCTTCTGCGGTCGAAGGAAACCCGAAGAGCTGTTTCATTTTCCAATAAATGGCTGTGTTGTCATATACGCCTCCGAACAAAGAAGCGCCGGGACCGTAAGCAAAAACGGGCACCAGGGAGGCCGTGTGATAGCCCGTAGTGAATGAAATGTCGAGGCTGTCCGGTCTGCTGCCCTGATCAATGGCCATACCGCCGGTTTCGTGGTCCGCGGTGACGATCACGAGCGTCTGGCCATCCGCTTCTGCAAACTTCAGGATTTCTCCGATGGCGGCATCGAAGTCGAGCATTTCAGCTACGGCACGGGGGGCATCTTTGGCGTGGCAGGCCCAGTCAATCTGGGAGCCTTCGAGCATCAGAAAAAATCCTTTGTCCGACCTCTTTTTCAAAAAGGCAGGCGCCAGGCGGGCCGCTACGGGCAGGTAATCGCGGCCTTTGAGCACACTTTCCGGCTCTTCGCGGGCAGAGAACCAGGCAAATGGTCGCGCGGGATCCGGCGTAATTTCAGACAGTTTCTTTTGCGAAAAATCCGTGACCATCCAACCTTTGGTGGTCATTTCGCTGACGAGGTTACGTGTATCGTCGGTGCGCTCATTGAAAAATTTAAGGCCGCCGCCGATGAGCAGGTCGAGGTCGGTCTGGAGAAAAGACGTTGCGATGGCCTGGGTGCTGGCGCGGCTCTCCACATGGGCAATGAAAGCGGCCGGCGTAGCGTGGGTGACGCTGCACGACGCGACCAACCCCGTGGCAAGTCCCTGTTTTTCAGCCTGTTCGAGCAGGGTCATGCAAGGTTTACCACTTGGAAACACGGCGAGCATGCCGTTTTTAGTTTTGCAACCACAGGAAAAGGCCGTGGCCCCGGCGGCAGAATCGGTGATCAGGTGCTTGGCCGAGTGGGTTTTGATCAGTCCGGTCACCGGAAAACGTTCCAGATTCAGTTTGTTGCCATTGGAATACAAACCGGCCGTCACCTGGGTCAATCCCATGCCGTCGCCGACCAGCAGGATGATATTGCGCGGTCGAACCGTGTCGGCTACAACCGTGGACGAAGCCATGGGTCGCGGCCACATCCCGGGACGGGCGAAGGAAAACATCGGTGGATACGATGCAAGCAGGAGCAGAAAAATAGAAAAAATGAATGGTTTCACCCTGCAAACGTACTGCGAAAGTGTGAATGTTAGTCAAAGGTCAACAGTCAAAGGTCAACAGTCAAAGGTCAACAGTCAAAGGCCAACAGTCAACAGTCAACAGTCAACCATCCCCTTTTATTCTACCTTTGTCCCCGCATGAAAAACTACATTGCGCAAACTTTCTGGTTCACGCTCCTGATACTGTTGCTGCTCATTGGCTTGTCCTTCCTGCCACGCCCCCTGAGCATTGCCGGCTTTCAACTGCGGTCTATGGATGTTTTTTCGGACATCCGGCGCACTCCGCTTGAAGCGGCGGCGGATTCCTCCATCGGTGCCCCTGATACGACGGCCTATTTCCCGGAAGATACGACTGCGTTGGCATTGTCGGGCACCTTGCGCAGGGATTCTGTTGGGCCCTTTCCGCCGAAGGATTCGGCTGTTTTTGGAAGAATCATTGAAGACTATTCTTTTGACCAGCAAGGACTTAGCCGTTTTTTCGCCGCTGTGGATTCTATCCGGCTGGGTCGCACGGTGCGGGTGGCCTGGTATGGGGATTCTTTTGTTGAAGGAGATATTTTGCTGGGCGATCTGCGGGATACCCTGCAATCGGCGTGGGGCGGGCAGGGCGTGGGCTTCGTGCCGATCACTTCCGAAGTGGCGCAATTTAAACGAACGTTGAAACATCAGTTTCGGGGCTGGACGACCTATTCCATTGTCAAAAAAACCGAGTACCGGCCCCTGCTCGGTGTCAGTGGCTATGCGTACCGGCCGGAGCCGGAAGCCAAAATACACTACGAGGGCGCCGACTATTTTCGCCATACCCGTACCTGGACGCAGTTTCGGTTTTTTTATGCGGCCACCCAAAAATTGTCTTTTATCTGGCAAAAACAGGACGGCGAACCGCAGTTGGAAACCCTCCGTCCGCTCACCGAAGGACGCATCGGGCAGTGGACCTGGGACAGCAACTTCCCGGGCACCCGGGCCTTTGCAGTGCGCTTCCCCGACACGTCGGGCGGCCTCACGCTTTACGGGGCTTCTCTGGAAAGTGGCCCCGGATTTTATCTGGACAATTTTTCGGTGCGCGGCAACAGCGGAGGCCCGCTCAAAATCATCCGGCCGGAAGTGATCCGCCAGTTCGATGCTTTGCAACATTATGATCTGGTCGTCATTCAGGTCGGCCTCAATGCGGTGACCAATTCCCTCACCAATGTAAAATGGTATCAGGCCGAACTGGACCGCACCTTCGATCACCTGCACAAGTGTTTCCCCAACCATCCGGTCCTGGTCGTGAGTGTGGGCGACCGCGCCGACAAGATCGGGACAGAACTCGCCACCATGCGCGGGGTGCCGGCCATCGTGATGATGCAGCGCGACCTGGCCCGCAAGCATGGATTTTTGTTTTACGACCTGTACTGGGGCATGGGCGGGCCTGGCAGTATGATCCAATTGGCCAACCACAAACCCCGCTATGCCAACCTCGACTACACGCACCTGACCCACGATGGAGGGCGCGTGATCGGGCTGATGTTTGCCCGGCTGTTGCTGGAAGAACAGGTAAAATGGCGGGCGGCGCTGTGACCTGGCTTCCCAGTTGAAAAACGGATTTTTAAAGTCTGCTCACTACGAATGGTCGTAGCGGTGTATTTTTGTTGTAATAATGAAAAATGTACCCTGTCTATGAGCGTTTTAGAATTAAAAGGGGAGCTTCTAGTGCCCCGTCCGGTAGTTGGCGTATGAATCCAGTGCCCTATTTCCCCTTCTTCTGCGTTGCTCGTCGGTTAAAATATCCCGTATTTCGCCCTCCTCGCGCCTTGAGGAAGGAAAAACATGTCTCCTGGATTCATACGCCAACTACCGGACGTGGCACTAGGTATGCTGGCACAGGTCAACGAAGAAAGCCAGTTGCAACAAATTAGGGCTTTGAACCTTAGGAACGCGGCATCTTTCAATTGCTTCTACTGATGTTCGATATGCAAGGAGAGGCGACTACCATCGCCTTTACTATCGCATCCCGCTCGTTGGATTACAGTCTTAGGAACGGGCAAATAATAACTTGTAAGTTTCAGATAGATTGGTTTTTGCTCAGATGGGCTATCTTTTTGAGCGAATAGTGGGGCTATTTAATCAAAAAGATGGGTCATCTGGGTGAAAAGAAAGCATATCAAATTTACAAGTTATTATTTGCCCGTTCCTTAGCACTTTTTGATACTCGTCAAGACCCTATTAAGCGACCTTATTGACTTGATCAAGGAAAAATTCAACTAAAATGCACCAACTTTTACCCTCCTCCTCTCCCTCCAACCAACGCATTGTTTATTTCCGCCTATTGGCGTCTGCCGTGTTTCTGATCCTGTTCATGGCGCAATGCCAGTCGCAATTCCGGCCACCGGAAGTGGAGATTACCGAGGCTGATACCGTAGGCTATGGCTTCATCCGGCAGGACGACAATGTGATCCAGCAGTGCCAGCACCTTGCACCGGTATTCGCCAAACTTTACGAACAGCGGATCCGCGGTGGCAAAAAGATCAACATCGTCCACATCGGCGACTCGCATATTCTGGGCAATTTCCTCACGCGGGAAGTCCGCGAACGGCTCCAACACGCTTTCGGCGATGCAGGCCGCGGTATGATTTTTCCCTATAAACTCGCAGGTTCCAACGGCCCGAAAGATTATCTCGTGGAGACCAATGCGCGCTGGAACGGCGCCAGTTGCCAACGGGATCTGGATGAGCAAACCCCGTTCGGAGCCTCGGGATTTACGCTCGAAACTGCCAATTCAAAAGCAGAATTGACTTTTCGTCTGCGCGATACCGTCACTTCCGAAATGCAAATGTTTACCAAGGTGACCATCCTGCAATACCATACGGTCGGTGAATACGACCTCGAAGTGCGCGACGAAGTATCCAACCAAAAAGCCCAACTCTACCTCGAAGGCGACTACGCCCGCTCCTATTATTTTGACCGCCCGGTGGGGCAGATGACGGTCGCTGCCAAGCGCACCAACGCCCAGCAAAAAGCCTTCTCGCTTGATGGCGTTTCGCTGGAAAACGAACTTTCCGGCGTGATTTATCACTCGATCGGTGTGAACGGCGCCAAGTTTCAGGACTATGTGCGGGCGGCCTATTTCGCCAAACAAGTGGCGGAACTTCAGCCCGACCTTATCATCCTTTCCATGGGAACCAATGAAGCCCAGGGGCATACCGACCCCGATTACCTGTATAAAGCCATCAAAAACCTGTCCGCCGCGCTGCTCGAACAATCGCCCGGAGCTTGTATGCTGCTGACCACCCCGGCAGATTCCTACCTGCGCGGCAAGGGTTTTAATCCGAATATGGCCAACGTAACCGCCATCATCCAAAAATTCGCCCGCGACAAGGGCTATGCATTGTGGGATATGTTCAGTTTTACCGGCGGCGAAAAGTCGGCGGCCAACTGGAAATCTACCGGTCTGATGTCCTCCGATTCAGTGCACTATTCCAAACTGGGCTATGCAGTACAGGGAAAGTTGCTGTATCAATCTTTGATCAAAGGGTATAACGAATTTGTGACCGTAAAGCCATAGAATGAAGCAGTAAATAGGGCCCACAGAATCCAACCCCCAAGCCTTATCTTTGCCCCCCTTCATCGTTCATCGTTCATCGTTCATCGTTCCCTTGTCCCGCATCCTTGGTATTGATTTTGGGTTGAAAAGAACCGGCCTTGCCGTCACGGACCCGCTGCGCATCATCGCCAGCGCCCTGACGACTGTGCCAACTGCTGAAGTGCTTGATTTTTTAAAAAAATACTGCGCTGCTGAAGAAGTGGAGTGTTTTGTGGTCGGTTTGCCGCTTCATTTAGACGGCAATCCTGCCCAAATCGCCCCGCAAGCAGATGCTTTTGCGGAAAGGCTGCGCCAACTTTTTCCCGAAAAATCGGTTTTTCGCCAAGACGAACGAAACACCTCCAACCAAGCCAAGCAGATCATCCTGCAAAGTGGTATCAAAAAACAAAAGCGCCGGGACAAAACCCTGGTGGATAAAATTGCTGCTGCGTTAATACTGGAGCAGTATATGGAAGAGCATCATTGGAAGTTTGATCTCGCCTCAGGCGAGAGAAACCTGAAAGAAGCCAAGTACTGCTGACAACGAAAAACATCCTCACGTTTTAAAACCTGTAAATGACTTTTGCAACGCCCGCCTCTGTTTGAATTTTTTTAAAATTCAAACAGAGGCGGGCGTTGCAAAAGTCATTCCCGCTGCACAATGTTATTACCAATTTATGCTTATGGTCAGCCGGTGTTGAAAAAGGTGGCTGAGCCCATTACACCGGACTATCCTGATCTCACCAAACTGCTCACGGACATGTGGGAGACCATGTACCATGCCGACGGCGTGGGCCTGGCTGCGCCCCAGATCGGTTTGAGCATCCGCATTTTTGTGGCCGATACCGTGCAAGTGGAGCGCGAAGACAACGACCCCAACCAGGAGGAGCGGTTCAAACGCGTGTTCATCAATCCGGAAAAAGTCGAAGAAGGTGGCAAGCCCTGGGAGTACGAAGAAGGCTGCCTGAGCATCCCCGACATCCGGGGCGACGTGGAGCGGCCCGAAACCATCCGGTTGCGCTGGGTGGATGAAAACTTTGAACCGCACGAACAGACCTTTACCGGCGTGAATGCCCGGGTCATCCAGCATGAGTACGATCACCTGGAGGGCATCCTGTTTACCGAAAAATTGAAACCGCTCAAACGGCGTTTTATCCAGCGCAAACTGGACAAGATTCGCATTGGCAAAGTCAGTTCAGACTATAAAATGCGGTTTTACAACGTGCGATGAACCAGATTTAGACCTAATCATAACCAATACCATCTTATTATGAAACGCAGCAAAATCGCCGGGATCGGTCACTATCTCCCGGAACGGATCGTTACCAATGCCGATCTCATGGAAGTAATGGACACCACCGATGAGTGGATTCAGGAACGTACCGGTATCCGTGAGCGTCGCTACGGAGTGAAACACGAGGAAACCACCACGACCATGGCGGCTCATGCTAGCCGCGTCGCCTGCGAACGCGCCGGTATCACACCAGAGGAGATTGATTTCATCGTGTTTGCTACCCTCAGCCCCGACTATTACTTTCCCGGTTGCGGGGTGTTGCTCCAGCGCGAACTGGGCATTACGCGGCAGGAGGTGGGTGCGCTCGATATCCGCAATCAATGCAGCGGTTTTGTGTACGCCCTGAGCATTGCCGACCAGTTTGTGAAGACCGGGATGTACCGCAACGTACTGGTAGTTGGTTCGGAGATGCACTCGATGGGTTTGGATTACAGCACCCGCGGGCGCAATGTGACGGTCATCTTTGGGGACGGTGCCGGTGCAGTCATCCTGCAACCGACCGATGATCCGAACCGGGGCGTATTGACTACCAAACTTCACTCCAACGGCACCTACGCCGAAAAACTCGCTTTCATCAATCCCGGTGCTCACGGCGGCTACCACGCCAAAAAAGCCGGAGAAAGTACGGAACCCTTCGGTTATCCGCCTGCCGACACGTATGGTGGGATTTTTATCACCGAAAAAATGATCGAAAACGGCGACTATTACCCCATCATGGAGGGGCAGTTTGTTTTCAAAATGGCCGTTCAGAAATTTCCGGAGGTGATCCATGAAGCGCTGAAAGAAGTGGGTTTGACGACCAATGATCTCTCGATGCTCATTCCACACCAGGCTAACTTGCGTATCAGCCAATTTGTCCAAAAAACGCTGGGCCTGCGCGATGACCAGGTATGGAACAATATACAGCGCTATGGCAATACGACGGCTGCTTCGGTGCCCATTGCGCTTTGCGAGGCGTGGGAAGCAGGCAAAATCAAGGAAGGTGATCTCGTATGTCTGGCTGCATTCGGAAGCGGGTTTACCTGGGGAAGTGCCCTAATTCGCTGGTAGTTGTAGGTCAATCTTGCATTCTTTCCTTTTTGAAAGAAATTAAATGGAAGCGGGCAAGCCGTCGAACAGTTCGACGGCTTGCCCGCTTCCATTTAAACCAGCGTCATGCGATTTTATAGCCGCGATACCACCAGGGCCTGAATTTTCTAACGCAAGGCAACAACCGGAAGTGGCGTAAAGGGGAAAGCAGGCCGCAAAGCCAGGAGCAATACCTGATGCCTCTACTTTTATGCGACGACGGAATCGGAGCAGGAAGCAAAGGTGGCCATAAGGAACGCGGCACCAATAACTTAGTCATTTTAGGTCAACCATTTTTTCATCAGACAACACTATTTTTCTGCGAATAGTGGGGCTATTTAAAGAAAAATAGCGGCCGTATGATGGAACAAAGGGTGGCATCAAATGACTAAGTTATTGGTGCCGCGTTCCTTAATGTCAACCCGATGCATTCCTACAAACCTTTGACCTCTCCGAGGTCCGAAATCATACGTATTTAGGGGCGGCTGTATAGTTACAATTTGTCAAATTTGGTACTTTCGCCAAACATGATTGGGGTTTATTTTTCGGATCTCCTCCTGTTGGACTTTTGACGCAACCCCGACACCAGATCGGTAAACACTTGAATAACCTCTCAACTTTCGGCTTTTCCAACGATCGAACAGAGCAACAAAAAAAACAACCCCTCCACGCCGTCAAGCCTGGAAGGGTTGTATGAGAACCGCACAAAACTGGTGCGATCATTTTTGCATCCTTATAACCTGCTCACCACCAGTTCTTTCGTCACTACGCCGTTTTGAGTGCGCAGGCTGACCTGGTACAAGCCGGTTGAAAATTCTGCGCTGCCTGCATTCAATTCGGCTGTGCGCTGACCGCCAGCCAGTTTCTGCCGCAGGATCAGGCGTCCCAATGGATCGAACACCAGCAAGTCGCCGCCATTCTCATCCAAACCAAGCAACGTCACTGTGACGAATGAAGTCGCCGGGTTGGGAGCGAGATTCATGCTAACCAGTTGGCGACCCTCGGCCGGATGTTCAATTTCCGGGTTGCGCACATCTAATGGAGAGAACTCTGGAGGACCTACACATACCACTGTGACAACCCGCACACAAGCCTTTGCATTGTTGGCGGGGTCAGTAGCCGTCCAGACGACCGTCGTACTGCCGATGGGCAAGTTAGCAGGTGCGTTGTTGGTGACCGACGATACCAGACAGTTGTCGCCAACAGTCGGTGGAGTCAATTGGGTAGCCGGGAACGTACAGGTAGGTTGGGCCACATTCATGGTGGTATCGGGTGCGCAAACAGCGGTCGGCAATTGTGTATCGTTCACAATCACGCTGAAAGAACAGGTTGTGCTGTTTCCGCCGGCATCCGTAGCCCGCCAGATGTGGGTAGAGGAGCCAATTGGGAATACCGAACCACTCGCCAGACCGGTAGTCAGCGTGGAAGTCGCGCCGGAACAGTTGTCTGTAACCGTTACCGTGTAGGTCACGGTCGCATAACATTGATTCAGGTCGTTGTTCCGGACGATGTTCGCCGGACAGGTAATCACGGGCAATTGCCCGTCATTCACCGTAATGGTCATTGTGCAGAAGGACAAGTTGCCGGCTGCATCCGTAGCCCGGAATACGACGTTGTTCACTCCTCTCGGGAAAATCGAGCCGCTGGCAAGGCCACTTACGCGTACCACCGAACCGCCTGAGCAGTTATCGGTAAACGTGGCGTTGGCATAAGTCGCCGGCGTCGTACAAATGCCGGCATCCGTGTTCTTGGTCTGGCTGGCAGGACAAACGATGTTGGGCGCTTGCGCGTCGTTCACCGTCACCCGGAACGTGCAGGTCCTGGTCAGTCCTACCGCATCCGTGGCCCTCCAAACAACCGTCGTTGCCCCTTTCAGGAAAGCCGAGCCGGAAGGTAATCCACTCTGGATCGCTACCGAGCCGCCCGCGCAGTTGTCTGTAAAAGTGGGGGTAGGGTAGGTGGTTACTGCTGTACAAACATTCGGGCTGGTGGTTTTGATGATGTTCGCCGGGCAAGTGACGCTGGGCTGCTGGCCGTCCGTGACTGTTACCGAGAAAGAACAGGTAGCAAGGAGCAATACGCCGTCGGTTGCTTTCCAGACGACCGTACTGGTTCCTTTTTGGAACGCCGTACCGCTCGCCCCGCCGCTCAGCAATGCGCCGGTGGCGCCGATGCAGTTGTCCGTAAAGGTAGGTGTGGTATAAGTGACGACTGCCGAACACGCATTCAGATCAGTGGTTTTGCTAACGTTCGTGGGACAAGTAATGGTAGGTGCCTGTCCATCTGTGACCGTCACCGTGAAGTTGCAAATCGCCGTTTTGCCCGTCCCGTCCGCAGCTTCCCAATTCACCGTTTGGGTCCCTTTCGGGAACACCGAGCCGCTGGCTGGTCCGTTGGTGCGGGTAATGCTGACGCCCGGACAGTTATCAGCAAACGTAGGAGTCGGATACACCACTACGGCACTGCACTGGTTGGGATCAGTCATTTTGACAATGTTCTGCGGGCACACGATGCTGGGGTTCTGGCCATCCACAATCGTGACAGTGAATTCGCAGGTGGCTGTCAAGCCAACCAGGTCGGTTGCCAGCCAGATGACGATCGTTGTACCGCCGGGGAAAGGAACGCCACTCTGAAGGCCCCAGAACGGTATATTGGAAGCCAAACCGCAGTTGTCGCTGGCCGTCACGACGTAATTCACCACGGCGCCGCATGAATTTAGGTCGGACATTTTGGTGATTGGCGCGGGGCAGGTGATTGTCGGTGGGGTCACGTCTTTGAGCGTGACTTTGAACGAGCAGGATGCCATATTGCCGTGCCCGTCATCAGCAGTCAGCACGACCGTCTCAAAGTCGTCGTGGCCCATCAGCACCGTATTAGCAGGAGGCGCTTGTGTCACCACCAGCGAACCCGGACAGTTGTCACTGACCGTGAGCGGATCCCAGGCGCCGACCAGGCCCTTACACTCGTTGTCCGCAGCCAGGGTTTTGTCGGAAGGACAAGTGATGACCGGCGGGGTCACATCTTTGAGCGTGACCTTGAAGGAACATGGTACGATGTTGCCGTTGCCGTCATTGGCTGTGAGCGTTACCGTTTCGAAGTCGGTGTGTCCCATCAGCACGGTGCCTGGAGCAGGCATTTGGGTCACAGTAAGATTGGCCGGACAGTTGTCGCTGAGGGTGACCGGACTCCGGGCGCCTACGATGCCGGAACAATTGTTGTCTGCCATCACGGTTTGATCGGGCGGACAAACGATGACAGGAGGCGTTTTGTCTCTCAAAGTGACTTTGAATGTACAGGACGCAGTGTTGATACCATCATTGGCGGTCAGGGTGACGATTATTTCTGTATTGACTGCCAGGAATGCCGTGCCGGCTGCCGGCATTTGTGTCACCAGGATGTTCGCCTGCGGCGTACAATCATCCGTCACATTGGTAGCGGAAGGTACCCTGTTTCCTACAACACCAGAGCAATTGGCGTCTGCGATCACTTCCTGATCGGTTGGACAAGTGATGGTGGGTGGATCGTTGGGTTCGATCACGATCGTGACCGTACCGCTGGCTGTGCAGTTCGCATTGTCTGTGATCGTTACCGTATAGGTGCCGACGGTGCTGGCACTGGCCGGGAAGCCCGGCGGGTTCTCTACGATGGAACTGAACATATTGGGTCCGGCCCAATTGAACAAATAACCGCCTGTGCTACCCGAAGGACCGGCACTCAACAGTACGGTAGAACCTGCGCACAAGGGACCATTAGATGTCGGCGTCGCTTTGGGCGCATTCACGACTACGGTCAGCGTGTTGGTACCGATACAGCCTTTGCTATCCGTTACTTTTACTGTGTAAATGCCCGCAGCTGCTCCGGTCGCCACAAATGGCACAGGGTTTTGTGCTGCCACATTGAAGTTGTTCGGTCCTGTCCACAAGAAGCCCGCATACGTGCCGGAGCCGCTGGAAGGTGAAGAGGTAAGAATAATATTTTGTCCACCGCACAAAGGGCTGTTGCTCGCGGGGGTGATGATCGGGGCAACGAGGCTGGAGATCGCAACACTGGTGGTAGCGGTTGCTGTACAGCCCTTGTTGTCTGTCACCAACACCTGATAGGTTCCCGCAGTGGCCAATGTTGCGGGGAAACCCGGTGGGTCTTCCTGGTTGGCGGTGTATCCTCCGCCGGATTTTGTCCAGGCAAAGGTCGAATAGACGCCCGAACCGCCGCTCGGCGTAGACATCAGGTTGATATTGGCCGATACACAAACCGGGGTGTTGCTCGTGGCCGTAATCGAAGGTTTCGGGTTAACGGCGGCATCGGTGGTAGCGGTCGCTGTACAACCTTTGCTGTCGGTCACTTTGACCGTATAAATTCCGAGGGAAGCCAGTGTGGTCGAAAATGCAGCCGGATCTTCCACAGAGGCCACATAGTTGTCTGGTCCTATCCACTGGAACAGGGAATAAATGCCCGAACCGGCCGAAGGCGTGGAGGTTAACAACAGGTTGCCCCCCTGGCAAACCGGGCCATTGTTAGAGGCGGTGATCGCTGGAATCGGGTTTACAACAACCGTTACACTCCCGGTGGCGCTACAGCCTGCTTTGTCAGTTACTGTAACAGTATAAGCACCGGCTACCGCAGGAACCACAGGGATGGGCGCCGGATCTTCCACTCCGGCTGTAAAACTGTTGGATCCCTGCCATTGGAAAGTAGCATACGGAGTGGAGCCGCCGGTAGGTGTGGAAGCCAGATTCACGGTGCCGCCCGTACATACCGGGCCGAGCAGGGTTGCTGTGATGCTGGGCAATCCCGTGACGGATACCACGGCAGAACCAGTCCCGGTGCAACCCGTATTATCAGTTACGGTGACCGTATAAGTACCGTTGGCCGCTAAAGTCGCCGGGAAACTGGCCGGGTCTTCCACCGCTGCTGTGAAACTATTGGGTCCTGTCCAGGCGAAGTTGTTGTAAGCGCCATATCCGCCGGATGGAGTGGAACTTAATATGACCGTTCCCCCAACACAGAGCGGGCTATTGGTTGTTATGGTGATTACCGGCAGCGGCTTCACCTCCACCGTCGTGCTGCCGGTGGCTGTGCAACCTGAATTGTCCGTCACCGTCACGGTATAAGTGCCTGCCGCGATCAGGGAAGCCGGGAAGCCACCAGGATTTTGAGATGCTGAGTTGTAATTATTGGGACCGGCCCATTTGTACAGGGTATAAGTGCCAGAGCCGCCCGCAGGAATCGAAATGACGTTGAGGGTGACGCCTACGCAGTAAGGGCCATAGTTGTAGGCAGCGATGGTGGGGGCTGAATTGCCTGCCGTGGTAATGACCGTCGTCGCGGTAGCGGTGCAACCCGCATTGTCGGTCATGGTCACCGTATAGGTGCCTGTAGCTTGCGCGGTCGCAGCAAAAGAAGCGGGGTCTTCCACTGTAGCAGTGAAACCGTTCGGTCCGGCCCACGCAAATGAAGTGTAGATGCCCGATCCGCCGGTAGGCGTGGAACCCAGGGTAATCGGGGAGCCGAGGCAAACAGGCGCAGCGCTTCCGCTTGCTGTAATGGTCGGGCGATTGCTGACCATGACAACCACACTCCCTGAACAACCTACATCATTGGTGATCGTCACTGTATAAGTTCCGATCGTTGTCACTGAAATGGAAGTGGTGAAAGCACCGGTGCTCCATTGATACATGATTCCACCGCTGGCTTGCAATGTCACGCTGCCCAACAGGCATACTGCCGTTACACCGCCGTTGACCTGGGGTAAAAAAGTCTCCACCAAATTGTTTGTGACCTTAACGAGCAAGGTCAATTCATCCGTGAGGGCCATTGAATTGGTTACCCGAATGATTACTTCATACTTGTTGTCCCCGTTGGCATCGCCCGGGCTTTCAAAGTCAGGTGTAAAATTGAACCAGGACAGTTTACCGGTTACCGGGTCAATCGAGAATTTGCCGACATCTGCGCCGCCTGCCAGGGAATAGGTCAGGCCGCTTCCTTCAGAATCGATTGGATCCGTGGTTTGCGCGTCGTAGAGCGCGTAGCAGGCGCCTTCTTTAAAATCAATCCCCGGAGGAGACGTAATGTGCGGCCGGTTGTCGGCTCCCACACTGAAAAACGCGCGCACCGTATCGCGGCGGTCCGGGAAGTTGCAGTCCCAGACAATGAAATCCACCGGATAGGTGCCCAGCCAGCTCGTATCTGCGACAGTCACCTCCACACTCCCATTCGGAGCCAGGGTAGGGACGAGCGGAGAGAGTTGAATGGCAAACGGGGCAGCGACCGAACCGACGGTAGCACCGGGCGTGAAAGCGAGTGTAGTGACTTTTTCGTATAAATATTGATTGACAGCGTGGTAAAAACGGAAGGTAATGGGTCCGGTGCCCAGGTTTTGCAACGTCAGGCTGTAGGAAATATCAGGTGCAATACCCGTCGGTGAAGCGGTTCCCAGCAGGATATTGTTGGCAAAAGCAGCCAGTTTGGCACCAGCGCCTGCCAATACTTCGTCAGCAAACAAAGGCCGCGCAATGACGGTCATGGTCGGTGCACCGGGTGTCGGCGCCGGCCAGTTGGGATCGGGAACGGTGCCGGTATAAGGAAACACGTCAAAATCAAACTTCCGGCAAGGGCCGGCGAACGTCAGGTAGCTGTCGAGATCGAACGTGGTGAATGTCCCGCCGGGAAAAATGGTCTGGGATGGAATGGTGGATAGCACCGGCGGACCATAATCCGACAATACGGTGAACAAGGCCGTGACATGCGCCGATTTTTGGTTGGGCGTGTTCTCTGTGACAATGACGCGCACCGTATCGGTGCCGATCCAGGAAGGCAACAGGGGAGTTACGGTCATCACCCCATTGATGATGGTCGCAGTCAGGTTCACGCCGGGCTGGGCGGTCCAGATGACCGGGTCGCCATCCGGGCTGTTCAAATAAGACGTCAGCGGGACGGGGTCGAAGGGAATGTTTTGCAGGGTGGTATCTGCCAGGATGGGCAGCAATTCCGGTGGGAAGTCAGCCGTTGGGTCGAGATTGAGCCAAAAAGGCGCGTCTATCGTGCTGGCGAGTTTATGGTGGGTGAACACCACGGTTTCGGTCGAAGCATAGATTTTATCATCCGGAGCATAATAAGTCCGGAAACGGATGGTCTCGCCCGTGTAGACATTCGAGAAGATGGTCACGAAGTAGTACATCTGTCCGGCGATCAGGACGCCGGTCGCAAATCCCCGCAATTCAGATCCAACGAACGCTCCCACAATGCTCCCGGGCGCATTGTCCGGTACGCCATTGTATCGCACACGAAATACCATGTTCATATTGAACTGGTAGTCGCTCGGATTGATGCTCCAACTGGGCGGTGGAGGGGTGTTGAACGTTCGATGTTCGAAATTGGATTCAGGGGCCGTCGCGTCGCCCGCCCACAAGGACAGACAGGCCAGCAAGCAAGCGAACAACAGGGTACTCCGCAGGAGGAGGCACGTCGGAAAACTGGTGTCGGGCCAAGCGAAAAAGTTATGCTGGTTCATATCGAATGTCTTTGTTTGAATTCTAGATATTGGATGCTGGGGTTCATGAAGACTGAAAAGCCTTCAATCAATATTTAGGGCATTACTTACCAATAGGAGGGTGGTGGTAGCATGGCAACAAAAGTCAACGCTCCTTTCCCCTGATGATCTATTAATTCAGTGAGGCTATCCCTTTTTTCAGGGAAGATTGGATATTCTCATGGGTAGCGTAAATGGCCTTCTACACCTCACAGGAGGTTAAATCCTGCGAGGTGTAGAAGGTAAAGTAATTCATGTTATCGCTGTAATACCACTTTCCGGGTCACCATACCGTCTTCCGTATTCAGCCGCACGAAATACACCCCTGAGCCGAGCCGCAGCCCTGCATCGGAAGTGCCATCCCAGGTTACCGTATTCAAACCCGTGCGGGCCTGCGACCGGAGGCGCGACACCTCGCGACCGCTCACATCGGCCACGCTGATCGTGACTTCCTGTGCGTGAGACAGCGCGAAGCGGAGCATCGTCTGGTCGGTGAACGGATTGGGCTGCACGTCAAACGACTGTTCCACGATCGCTTCTGCCAAACCGCTGGTTTTCAGCGTGAACGGCACGGGCGATTCAATGCTGCCCTGGTGCAGGTCCGGCGAAAACCACATGGTTTCCGATATTTCCTGTACCGCTCCGGTGGAAGCGTCGAAGAGTTTAAACTTCAATTGCTCGCCGCCAGCGTTGGCATAACTGGTCAGGAAGAACAGGTAGGAATTCAGCGGAGCGATGTAGATCGCCAGCGCCGAACCGCGCACTTCTGTCCCTGCGAATACGCCCAGTTCCATCGTCGCCGTCGTCGCATTCTGACCGTTCACTTTCAACATCCCGATCAGCGTCATGCTGTGCTCGAACTGCGACGGGTTGACGTTCCAGAACGCTACTGGCTTCTCCTTGCCACCGCGGCTTTCCAACTGCTCTGCCGGACGATTTACACCGGGCGGCGGATAAGTCAACGTACCGGGGGTAGCCACTTTGATCTGATAGCCGTTGGGCGGCTGCATATATTGCAGGTTGCCGATCCAGCCGAACGCCGGGTTGATGTACTGCGCGAACGCTACCTGGCTCTTGATCAGGTCACCTGTTTGCGAAGGCAAAGAACTGAGCGCTTCGTTGATCGGCAGCGAGTAACTTGGCACATAACCGATCCAGTTCCAACCCGTTACGATCGGAATGTTGGTGGTGGCCGGATCTATCAGGTTGCCCACCATTTTGAGCGTATCGGGCACTTCGGCGCGGTAGATGTACATCGTGGTATTGCCCAGGTTGGTGAGCGCACCGAACCAGCCGCCGCTGTAGGTCGAGAACGAGGTCTGCGACTTCATCAGGTCGTTTTCCGGGTGATTGAGGGATGCCAGTGCCGCATTGATGCTGTTGTCGGGGAACGCCAGGTTGAACGACAGCCAGTTCCAGCCGTAGCCGAAGGGCACTTCGCGCAGCACAAGACCGCTGGTATGGATGACCTGCGGATTGTTCGGGATCCCAATCACGTTGTCGGGCTGGAAAGTAAAGGATTCCACCACCGAGCCGTAACGCAGGCAGGCCGAAGCGTCCCAGATTTCGAGGCGTACGTCGTCCAACTGATCGCTTGGATCGCCGTATACGGTCAGATAAGCGAGGTACGTGTTGAGTTCGGGCACATAGCGGACGTTGGCGCGGCCGCGCAAGGTGCCGTTGATATAAGCCGCCACGATGTCTTCGCCGTCGGTGGAGAACTGGCCCTGAATGTTGAGTTTCAGCACCATGTTCATCGAATTTTCATAGGCACCGGGGTTGACCGTCCACACGGGCGGTCTGCACACGACACGCACCCCGATGGGCAGTTTTTCATCGCCGCCCATGAAGAATGGGTTTTGGCCCGTCTCGGTGTGCAGGGTAATCGTGTCGCTCCACAATCCGAACGCCAGTGAAGAGTCTACTTCGAAAGAGATCGGGAGCACCTGGTTGGCGACGAGCGTACCTTTGTTGGGCACCACCCGCACCCAACTCGGCGCGCCGGTGATCGTGAACGGTACCGGATAACCACCGCGGTTGTGGATGGCAGCAGTGCCGGTCTTGACCTCGTTTTCGAACTTGGTCATGCCCATGCTATCGGTCAGCCAGGCCAGTTCGTTGCGATCTACGTAAAATTCCCAGATGCCGGTGTTTGCTTTGGTTCCGTTGAACGTATTGCCCACCAAGTCTTCAATACCATGCAGTTCGGCCCGGAGGACGACGTTTTCAATCGTCTCATTGTTGGCGAACTTGGGATCGAGAATAAGCTTGTTGTCCTTGCAAGTGATATTGATGTTAATCGGCGCTCCGGTTTCAGTGTTGAACAACAGCACATTGTCCACGCCGTCAATCTTGTTGGTGGCGCAGTTGATGTTTTTGTTGAATGTAAATGAAATTTCGTCGCCGACATTGAAAACACCATCCGATGGTTCGGGTGTGCCTATAATGCTGGGGGGCTGGCGTTCGATCTTGCCTTTGATGATGTGCGAATAGCCCGAATTGTCCGTAGGCGCTCCATCGCACACACTGATGGCTCGTATTTCATAAGGGCCGTCCGACAGTGCCGGCATTCCGCCTGTGTTCCACTTGTACTCCTCAAACAGGTCGCCCAAATCCGCTTTGGGGATAAAGTTGTCCAGGTTCTGGTTGGTGATGTTGATCCATGCGCCGTCGCCATTTTCGGGCCGGTATTGCAGGCGAATGCCCAACAAGTCTGCGTCTTTCTTGTCATATCCGACCACAGTGATCGGCAGATTGTCCTGCTCTGCCACGTTCAGGGGATCAGGCTTGACCACCCAGCCATTTAAGGGGAACGCAATGTCCACCTCGCTACAAGGCTCCTCGAATCCGACCGTGAGATAGACCGCAGAGTACAGAAGCGGTTCAAAGTCTCCTGCAAAACCCAGCGTATTGCAGCGGCGGTCGTGACATTCAGAGACGAGTACCAGTTCGACCTTGTCGTAGAAGTACTCCGTCGGCCCGCGTTCTACCGTGACCGTGACCGGGATAGTCGTGCCCCAGGGGATGGCGTAAGCGACATATTTGTCTAATGGGCCGCCATTGAGGAAAATCTTGGCTCCGTGCGGGTTGCTTTCCGGCCCGGTGGTGAGCACGTAGGTGAAAGTTTCGCCCGTCTGCGAATTGTTTTGAAGCTGGAACTTGAAGGCAGCCTCTCCGTTGGAAGGTACGTTGAGGCGTGTATTGCCATCCACAGAGACAAGTTTCATGCCCTCCCGGTGGGCGGTTCCCACTTCCCAAGGGCAAGAGGTCTGACCGGCGACGATGGTAAACACGGGAGTCTTAAACACAGGGTCATCTTTCACATCTACGGTCCAGTTATCGCCCGGGTCATCGTCTTTGAGCACATAGCCGACCTTCGTTCCCCTCCTCTCGGAGTTGCCGGTGCTGTTTGAAAAAGTCCCCTCGTATTTTGCCCCAATCTTGAGGTTAAACTTCACCCCTACAATCCCCGTTACCTCTGTTTCTGTTATGAACCCTAAAAACCCTTCAAATTTTGTGGTTAAATCACTACTGGATTGAATAGCCGTGTCGCGCGTTTGGCTGTACTCGTATTGTACACCTGCATCCCAGGAAATATTCTTTTTGAAGGTGGCCTTGGCTTTGGCCTCCGTGTTCATTTTAATATAATCCAGCCAGCGTTGTTTGGACTCTGCATAAGTGCCATTCACGTCTTGGCCATCCAGAATCAGGCTATCCAAATAACGAATTACGTTGTTTTCGATGTTCCATTCCGAGTACATATAAGTCGTCGCAAAGGAGTCTGGTTCAGCACTGGTAACTGTGTTCAATTTGACCGTGCAATTCACATCGTCGAAAGTCAGGAGCTTGGAATCCGAAATGATGAAATTGAAAGCGGTGCCCACATATACGTCATTACCAGCCAGCAGTGTTTGGCCACCATCAAAACTGGTTTTTGCACCGACGATCAAGTCTCCATCGTCCGTGGAAATCCGCTCTGTCGCAGTCATGCAATACTCCATGGAAGTCTTGGTCGTCTTCACTACCCGTAAATCAAATTCACCAGAAGCGCCATACAGGCTCGTAATTTCAAGGATGGGCACCCCAAAAAAGGGTATAATTTTAGTCTTTGGCCCGACGCTAAGGTCTGTAGTGAAATACAGCCCTCCACCGCCGCCATTTGAACTTTCCATGGTGTTACAAATGGTCTCCCCTTTTTCTATATAGGCATAACTGCCGTCACCCGGCGGGTCGCGCAGCACGAAACTGGGCAACATGGGGGTTACGGTGGTAAATTTTTTCTCCCCTTTGATGATGCCCGTGATCAAGGCCCTTCGGACAAAAGTGCCTTTCCTGCCATTCACATCTGCTGTGATCTGCATGATCTGCAAGAAGGGTGGGTCTGGGTTGGGATTCGCGGCAAAAAAGTTGTAGTCGAACTTTTTGTTGCGCATTGTATCCACCTGTGGCTCCAGAAAATCATAATTTAAGTCGAACGTGTTGTCAATGCTCAGGATGGCAGAATCCAACAGACAGCGGTCGGCTGGGTCTTGTCCCACCCCGTACTGTTCGAATACCCTGATGTCGAGTTGCACCGTTTCGCCGTCCTCAATAATCACGAGCGGGTTGCCGTCTGCATCCTTGAGGGGCTCTGTCGGGTTCAGCGGATCTTTACAAATCGTATAATAATTCTCTAAACCTTCCACGCCCACCGTTGGCGGCGCGATGTAAATGAAATCCACGCCGATCGAATCCTTCTCTACGAGGCTGATCTCGCGTCCGCCCTGGGTCTGGAAGTCATCGTAAATTTTCTTGTTTTTGTGCTTGGTGATGGCGATGGTCACATCCAGCGGTGGCAGCGGATTGAACTCGTACTTGCCATCCGTGGCGGTGATCAGTTGCACCCATTCAAAACATCCGTCTTTCGTGCGCACCGTGATCCGGCAATCTTCGGCTGGACCCGAAATGATGGATGCGCGGCAAAGTCCGCCCGCGATCTGGCCTTTTATTTTCCGGGTTTTGGTATCGCTGAACAAGATGCCCGCGATCGGGCTGGTCACATTGGTCACGTCCCAAGAAGCCGGAAAGAAAGTGTGATCCTTGTATTTTGGTGTGAGCGTCGCGGTCGTACCCGGTTCAAAATCAATGACAAACTTGCCCGTCGAATCTGTGAAGATCTTTGGGCTGAAGCTCTCGCCGTTGACCAGAATTTCCACATTTTCGGCAAAACAATCGGTGTTTGCGTAACGGATAAAGCCCGATACCGGCACCAGACTGCGGTCGGTGAAATCCACCTGGTCCACCGACGTGACGCTCGGGTTGAGGGTCACCTGACGAGTTTTAGGGGCGAAGACGTGAGGCTCCGTCATTTGATTGGGCGCTTGCGGTGTCCACGTGGTGCCAAAGCCCATGCCCGATCCGGTCAGCACCGAGCCGGCGTTGTTCAGCCGGTTGCCGCTGCCTTCGTCGAATGCAAAATACACCCGCAGTCCGCGCTCCTGTGGATTGCGGGAGTTTTGAAAGTGCTCCAGAATTTTGGGCTGCGACAGGGTCGAGTCGTACAAGGCGATCTCATCTACCAAGCCGCCATAGTAGTCCGTCTGGGTCACGCCGCTGGGCCTTGCACCCACCATCCATTCCTGCGCCGGGTCCGACCAGTTGCCTGTTACCCCGACGAATGTATACGGGGTACCAAATGGAACACCGTTTTTGTAAGCCGTCACCGTACGGTTGTTACCGCTGCTATCTATCGTAAACGCCAGGTGCTGATAGCGAATGCCCAGGGTTCCGAACGTGTGTTCCTGACCGTTGAGGTACAGTTTTACATCGTTGTCGGTGCCGTTGGGCGTGAGCAGGAGGCGGAAATCGTTGCTGCTCCATTTTTTTGAAAGCAGGCATTGCGTACCGTCGGGACCCCCGCTGTTCACCCAGAGTTCGAGGGTAGATTTAGGCGTGACCGAAAAATTGGGCAGCGTGGCATAGTCCGACATGAAGCGGTTGAACTTGAGCGCCCGATGCAGGTAAAAGTTCTTCATCGGCTCCGCCAGAAAGGTGATGCCGGTGCCGTAATTCGCCGATTCAATGCGGTAATAACCCTGCTCATTGGTTTTGCCGGCAGTACGGACAGCAGGACGGTCTTTATCAAACTTGGCGCCGCAGAAGAAAAGTTTGTTGCGTTTAATCACATCGAAGGACTTTTCGCCCTGCTCTTCATCCATTTTCCAGTAGGTTTTCAGGCCCGGCGTGAGCGAGGAGGCGGTGCCTTCCATCACCTCACCGAGGTCAAGTTCGTCCAACTGGAGGTGATAAATCCGCAGTTCGTCCAGACGTCCGGTCCAGGTGCCTGCGCTGCCGGTGCGCTGGCCGAGGTTCAGGTTGATCGCCGAAGGAATGGCCGAGTCGTTGGTCAGCGTGGCGAGCACACCGTCTATATACAATCGGTACTGGCCGCCCGCGAACGTGACCGCGACATGGTGCCAGTCGTTTTTGGTGGCCGTCGGGAAATTGGCGGTCATGATGGTCGCCGCACCCAGATCCACCGAGACCCCCTCCTGACCACCTGCACTGTTCACAGGCCGTATGTTGAGGGGAAAAGGCTGGAGTTGCAGGATGCCGGCATTGGCAGTGGCAGACTGGGTTTTGATCCAGCAAGTGATCGTCCAGGCATTGTCCACAGCGGGCAGCAGGCTGATTTCGCTTGTGCCAGTCGTATCGGCAAGGGCACCGTCCGTTGGTCCGAATTTGACCGAAAAACCCTGCATGGGCATCAGTGTGACCAAAGCATTTGGAACAGGATTGTCATTGAGGGTGCGCACCCAACCCGTCACCACGCCGTTGGGCACCTGAAAGCCGAGCGCTTTGCCCGATATACCTTCTCCGTAACTGTTGATGCCCCGCACTTCATAGTTGTAAGGCCGCCCGGCGATGACGTTGAAGTCGTTGAAGTTTGTGGTTTTTTTGTCCACGGAGGCCAAAAATACACCGTCCCGGTATATTTTGAAGCCGTCGCTGGCCTGAGAACCCAGGGGGTTGATGGACCAGGATAGCTGGATGCGATCAAGCAGGTCGCCCTGCGTGGCAGTGACCCCCGGCGCGAGGGGCGGAATGAGGAAGCGGGCCCAGAAGCCGATTTGGGAGTTGTACTCTTTGGAGATACCAATGCCGATCGCGGGTTCCCCCAGGGAATAGCTCGATCTGTTTCTAACAGAATAAGCATCGGTGGCACTGCCATAATTGAAAAACACCTCTCCCCTCGTGATGGTCTGATCTGCAGGGGTACAGCCAGTACTTTGTGAAAAGACCGGTGTAGATATACTATAGCACCATAGGAACATGGCGCAGGCTAATATTCGAGTGAACATGATCAATCAACGTTTAAAGTTTAAAGAAAAAATGGAATTCTCTCTCCGTTAATTGATGCGGATGTATACCCAGAAGTTTATGTTTTTAGGGCGGGTTTCAGGGCCACCGGCGTTTTGGATGCTGATGCCTGTGGTACTTGATCCCGTGGTGCGGTTGTTATTAATGGCATCATCCGCTTTGTCAAAGGCACCTCCTCCTCCGTCGGAGGAGTTGCTATAGGATATATCCAAATAGGAGTGACTGTGCCCTGAGTCATTGACTCCGTGGTTGTGCGAAAGGAAGGCTTGGTCTTGATAGGTCGCTATTGGGGAAGCAGAAGTCCTGTCTGGGTCTTGGTTGGTGCCGCCACTAAACTCTTGGTTCCGCACGAATAGACCGCCTGCATCGGGCACGCTCGCCATGCCGTTCAATAATGTATTCAACGCACTTCCTGCTATCGAACGGCCATCCATCGGTACCCAGCAGGCTCCGTTTACTGTAGCGAATTGCATAGGGTTCAGGATGGAGTGTTTGATGTCGCCCAACGCACCAGAACAAATGGTGGAGTACACCGCGAAGGAGTAGGGAGAATAGGAGAGTTCGGTGCGTGGAGTCAGTTCGTAGGTGCCCACTTTTACGCCTAAGAAAAGCGTCGTGGCAAAATTGGCCGCATTCAGCGGGGTCACACTGCCCAGATAGTGGCTGTAGATGCCGCCGGTCACCTCCACCGTAGCCGCTTCCTGCCAAAGTTGTGATCCCTCGGCCGCATTAATGGCATTGTACAACCGGAACGTGACGTTGTAGGTGCCGTCGCCAACGGTCGTGCCGTCAGCCGTTTTCAGGGTACCCTGGATGCTGATTTTTGGATTCTGTGCATGAACCTGGCAGGCAAGGGTCAACAACACGAGTAATAAGAATGATAAGCGGAGCATTTTTTTCATGACAAAAAGTAGGTGTGAGTGTGATGTGAGTCGGTTTGTAGAATGAAAAATGGAATTACGGCATGAGTGCCAATGTATTCTTATAGGTGTTTTTGCCAGAACAGGTTCTCCGGGTTCCGGACGAAAGCCAGAATCTCGCTCCGATCATTATTCCCCTGTACATCCAGTGAAGTCACTGGTTGCAGCAAGACGAAAGGAATAAAGAATAAGGAATGTAAAAATCCAATGGGCCGGGTGAACACCCGGGCAGCCAAATCCTTGTTCATGAGCGTGTACACGTTGAAATGAGCGGCATTAGAGGGGAGCCGCGGATTATTCTGGCAGGAGGGGAGTTTGCGAACAAAGGTCATTTTTAACAACCAAAAAACATACACTCAAAAAGGTTTTTTTGCAGATACTTTTTTATTTAATGACTATCCGCATATTGTACCCCAGTGAAATTGCATAGTCGATAACGACCTCGGAGAGGTCAAATATTGGTAGATTGAAAGTCAAAGCGTTTCGACCTCGGAGCGGTCGGATATTTGTTTAATTGTTACCACAAAACATGCGACCTCTCCGAGGTCGGGTATTTTATGAACGCCATTTTCTACCAACATTTGACCTCTCCGAGGGCATTGTGGACTTGCACAATCCGAAGGGTACGCTGACATCAGAATATTATGTTTGGAGGTGCAGCGCACCGGAATGTATGGTCGGTGCGCTGCACCTTCTGGATGTTTTTGCCTGAAATACTACAAATCTTTCGCCGCTCTTCGGCTGCGCTAAGGAACGCGGCACCAATAACTTAGTCATTTGATGCCACCCTTTGTTCCATCATACGGCCGCTATTTTTCTTTAAATAGCCCCACTATTCGCAGAAAAATAGTGTTGTCTGATGAAAAAATGGTTGACCTAAAATGACTAAGTTATTGGTGCCGCGTTCCTAAGCAGCTGCGATTCCCGAATAATACTGCTGTCGCAATTACATCAGACATCGTCCGGTTGGGTCTTCCGCCAAATTCAAGGGTTTTTCTCTGCAAAGATCATGAACGATCCCGGATCGGGAACCGCGTAAAAATACCCGTTTTGAAAAAACAGGTATTTCTACGCAGGGTAGAAGTCGTTTCACAAGTGAATTTTTTTGACAGGATGGGCATGATTTTACAGGATTTAACTTGAAAAAGACGTAAATCCTGTGAAATCATGTCCATCCTGTCTGAATTTAGACCTTATGAGACACTGTCTACTTGCTCCCCACCTACCGTTGCAAGACCACCTTTCGGGTTACCATGCCGTCTTCCGTACTCAGCCGCACAAAATACACCCCCGCGCCCAGCCGCAGCCCGGCGTCGGAGGTGCCGTCCCACGTCACCGTATTCAGACCCATGCGCGCTTGCGATTGCAGGCGTGATACCTCGCGACCGCTCACATCGGCCACGCTGATAGTCACCTCCTGCGCATGTGCAAGCGCAAATCTGAACATGGTCTCTGCACTGAACGGGTTGGGTTGCACATCGAACGACTGCTCCACGGTCGCTTCTGTTAACCCACTGGTTTTCAGTGTGAACGGTACGGGTGACTCGATACTGCCCTGGTGCAAATCCGGCGAGAACCACATCGTTTCCGACAAATCCTGCACCGTACCTGTCGCGCTGTCGAATAGTTTAAATTTCAAGCGCTCGTCGCCTGCATTGGCATAACTGGTCAGGAAGAACAGGTAGGCATTCAGCGGAGCGACATAAATCGCCTGGGCCGAACCGCGTACTTCGGTGCCTGCAAACACACCGAGTTCCATCGGAGCGGTCGTGGCATTCTGACCGTTCGCTTTCAACATCCCGATCAGCGTCATGCTGTGTTCGTAATGTGTCGGGTGGACGTTCCAGAACTTGGGGATTGGAGCGTCTCTGCTTTCTAATATGCCGTCGTTAGGTCGTTGCTGGCTGGGCTGCGGATAAGTCAGTGTACCAGCCGTGGCGACTTTGATCTGATAGCCGTTGGGCGGCTGCATGTA
>Ga0209181_10001084_pt1 | contig 48618 bp, 39 predicted proteins | sample MAT05_FD_187208 | JGI IMG/M metagenome (GOLD analysis project Ga0209181, IMG submission 187208) | Freshwater microbial communities from Lake Fryxell liftoff mats and glacier meltwater in Antarctica - MAT-05 (SPAdes) (version 2) | ecosystem: Environmental > Aquatic > Freshwater > Ice > Liftoff... | reverse complement strand
GTTGTTTGAAGGAAACATTTGATTTTAGTGCACTTTGAAAGTTATTACGATTTCAATTGCTTATGCTGGGTTTAATTGGCGCCAAACAAAATGCCTTCAATATACCGGCGCAATAGCGTTGGACATGACTAAATTGCACAACCGTGTTATCAGGAATTTATCGCTTTAAGGTAACAGCAAATGGGGGAAAAAGCTCGGAGCGCAAATGGTGGTGATTGCATAACAGGTGTTGTAATAAATAATAATTACTACTTCACTTTCCGCACCAATAAATTAGCAGCAACTTTTTGAGATACAACTAATTCATGTTTATTGTTGATGAGAATTACTTTACTTTGGTCGTAATCTTCATCATCTTTTACTTTAATGCGCGTATGAATTACTAATTGTATTTTATTGAGATATTGCAAAAATTGTGTGGAGTGGTCAATTACACCAACAATAACACCTTCGTCGCCTTTGTGCATTTGGTCTAAGGTAACATCTTCGTGGTAGGCAATATTTCCATCTTTATCGGGAATTGGGTCGCCATGTGGATCGAATTTTGGAAATCCTAAAAAATGGTCGATACGATCGGTTAATATTTCGGAATTAATATGTTCGAGTTGTTCGGCGAGTTCATCTACTTCGTCCCAACTGAATTTTAATTTATCTACTAAAAATGTTTCCCAGAGGCGATGTTTACGTATTAAATCTTTTGCTAGTTTTTTTCCTTTTTCGGTAAGGGAAACGCCATAATATTTTTCGTAGTGCAATAATTTTTTTCCTGCCAATTTTTTAAGCATATCGGTAACTGATGCTGCCGTAGTGGATAATTTTTCGGCGATGGCATTTGTGCTCACATTTTCTGTTTGCATTTCTGAAAGTTTGAAAATGGCTTTCAGGTAATTTTCTTCGGTATAGGAAATGTTGATGGTCAAAATAAATTGTTCAATTTAAATAATTTATGTAATAATACGATTAACCCGCGTTAGGGATTGTAGTGGAAAGCCCGCAATCCCTTTAGGGTGAGGACTTGGAACGTAAAGCCCGTAAACGCCCAAATTATGCATAGTATTAAAATGGATTTATTTAGGTAATTAATAATCGCCTATCGACAACAAAACTAAGGTACAGGCATCAATTGTTTTAATACCATTTTTTTCGGCGAGTGCTTCCAATTCAGGGTTTTCGGTGCCGGGATTAAAAATGATGCGTTTGGGGTGAAGGCCAATGATGTAGTCGTAATAATTTTGCTGAATTTGCGGATTGATGTATAAGGTTATGGTGTCGATGTCGGTATCGGTTGGTCGTATTTTTACAACAGCAACGCCGTCGATGGCTTCATCTTTTTTGCCGAGTGCTAGCACCGGATGACCATAAGCAGTTAACTTTTTTACAGCTTTATAGGCATATCTGTCTGGATTGTTTGATGCGCCAATTACAAGTGTTTTCTTTGACATACTTATAAAATAAAAATGCCATGAAAATAGTTCATGGCATCGTTTATTATTTTATGCGAGCATCCTTACCGGATCTTCGAGATATTGTTTAAGTGTTTGCAAGAATTTTGCGCCAACTGCTCCATCAACAACGCGGTGGTCGCAACTCATGGTAAGCTTCATCACATTGCCTGGCACTACTTGTCCATTTTTAACAACTGGTACTTGCTGAATAGCTCCTACAGCTAAAATACAGGCATCTGGTGTGTTAATTATTGCTGTAAACTCTTCAATGCCCATCATGCCGAGGTTAGAGATTGTAAATGTATTGCCTTCCCAATCGGCTGGTTGTAATTTTCTGTTTTTTGCACGTTCTGCTAAATCGCCAGTTTCGGCAGAAATTTGAGATAAGGATTTATTGTCGGCGAAGCGAATTACTGGCACAACTAAGCCGTCGTTTATTGCTACTGCAACGCCAATATGAATATGTTTATTGGTGCGAATTGTATCGCCTAACCAACTTGAATTAACGGCAGGATTACGACGCAATGCCATTGCAGATGCTTTTACCACTAAATCGTTGAAGGAAATTTTAACGGGGCTTACTTCGTTTAACGATTTGCGCGCTGCAATTGCATTATCCATGTCTACCGAAATGGTGAGATAAAAATGTGGTGCGCTAAACTTACTTTGCGCTAATCGCGATGCAATTACTTTTCGCATTTGTGAAACTGGCACATCTTCGTGACCTTCTTCACCCACAAATTGTGGAATATTTATAACAGTTTGCGGTGCTGCAACATCCTGCTTTACTTGAGGCACAAATTCTTCGATATCTTTTTTGATAATTCTTCCTTCAGGTCCGCTTCCTGAAACTGCTTGGAGGCTAATTCCTTTATCTTGCGCAATTTTTTTTGCTAAAGGTGATGCTTTGATGCGACCATCTGTTGAAATATTTTCAACTGCAACTTCAACGGGTGCAACTTCAACGTGTGCAACTTCTGCAGGTGTAACTTTTTCTGCTTCTGGCGCTTTTTCTTCTTTAATTACTTCTGGCGCAGCGCTTGTTGCTGCTGCATCGCTATCGAGTAAGGCCTGAAAATCTTCTCCGGCTGCACCAACAATAGCAATAATTTGGTTTACCTGAGCGGCTTTACCTTTTTCTACGCCTATATAAAGGAGAGTTCCTTTAACATAGTTTTCTAATTCCATTGTTGCTTTATCGGTTTCTACCTCAGCGAGAATGTCTCCGGATTTTACGGTATCGCCCACTTTTTTATGCCATTCCACGAAGGTTCCTTCGGTCATGGTGTCGCTCATGCGGGGCATACGTACTACTTCAGCCATAGTTTACTAATATTTGAGTGCGAAAATAGGAAGAAAAGCGTTAATGCGGTATGATGTGGTGTTGAGAGTGGTGGAAATTTGATATAAAATGCGAATGATTGAACCAAACTAACGCCCGTATGGGGCTGCAAAACTGGCGCTCTTGCAGGGCTGGTAACTGGCAACTATGAAGGGATGACTAACTGGTGGCCATTTGGTAATGAGGGTTATGCGGGTTTGAGCAGGTGGAATACAGGTTGGTTAAATAAATGTGAGGTGGAATAGAGTGAATTGGTTGTATTGGATTTGGATGATTTGGGATGGGAATGGATGCAGGAGTGCTAATGTGGTGGGGAATATTTTTTAAAAAAAGCGGTGCTACTTTTTGAGTGGCACCGCTGGTTTTGAGTTGTGTTATATTTTTTTATTAATAGCCGAAGAGCTCTTCGAGGGTTAATTCTTTAAATTCGCCAATGGATTGTAGATAGGCGATGTCTATTTTAGTTTTGTCGCCCATTACAAGGATAGTGTAAGTTTGGTCGGCAATGTATTCGTCGAAAAACTTTTGCATATCATCCATCGACATACCTCTAACATTCATATAGATATCGCGACGGTAGTCGTAATTTAAACCTTTACGTTTTACGTTTTCGTAATTCCAGAAAATGTTTGAACGAATAATACGCTCACTTTCAATTTGTTTGGTTACCGATTCTATACTGTTATTAAATTGCTCTTGTGCTTGAGGCATGTTATTCATAATTTCTAACATTGCTTCTATGGCCATTTGCATTTTATCGGCTTGCGTGCCAACAAATGCACGCACATAATGTGCTTCATCTTTATTGGCAGGTGTGGTAAAATTTACATAAGCGGAATAGGCTAAAGCTTTAGTTTCGCGAATTTCTTGAAATACGATACTTGACAAACCGCTTCCAAAATATTCGTTAAATAAACGTGCTTGCGGCAAAACTGCTTTTGAGAAATTATTCTCTTTTGCCATGAACATAATTTGAGCTTGCACCATGTTATAATTCACAAAGTACACGGTATTCTTTTTTGTTTCTTGCTCCGTATATTTTTTTGGAGCAGGATAGGCTGCTAATTCTGGTGTTGTTTTGTGATACTTTGCTAATACCGATTTAACATCATCTGCAGTGCGTTGTCCATAATAAAATATGCGATGCTGATAGCTTGATAATGATTTTATTTTATCGGTAAGCATTGTTGGCAACGTGTTATTTAATTCCTTATCTGTTAAGATATCTGTAACTGGCGAATAAGAACCATAGCGTGCATAATTAACCATTGCATTATTAAAAATACTTGACTTACTTGTTTTAGCATCACTGCGTTCTTTCACTATTCCTTGCACTAATTCTTTATAGGCTTTGTTGTCGGGCTGCACTGAGCTCAATAAATTTTCAAAAAGCTCAACCCCTTTATCTAGGCTAGTTTCGAGACCAGACAAAGAAACGTATAATCGGTCAGCCGAAGTAAAAACACTAAAGCTCAAACCATATTTAAAAAACTCTTTTTGTAATTGTGCTGCTGTATATTTATCGGTTCCTAAATAAGGTAAGTAATTTATTGCTAAAGGCAAATACAGGTCGTTATTGGTACCCATATCTAAAATATAATACAATTCGAATAACTGATTTTCTTCATTCTTAATATAAGAAAAAGGCACAGTTGCTCCAGCAGCGCTAACTAATGATTGGTTGAGTATTTTTTTATCGAAATCGATAAACTCTGGTGAAACGCGTGAAGAAGGTAAATCTATAAACTTCTTAATAAATTCGCTTTGAGCATCGCGATTAGCTTCTAGCGGCGTGATGGCTGGCTTGTCAACTTTCAAGTTCGTTTTATCTTCACCCTTGCGTTTATAAATGGCAACATAATTATTATTACCGAGGTAGGTATTAGCAAATTCGACAATATCTTCTTTGGTAATTCCTTTCATTAATTCAAATTCATTTAAATAGGCTCCCCAATCCATTCTTTTAATAAATACATTTACAAAAGCACTTGCTCTGCCTGAATTAGATTCAAATGATTTGGTTCTTGCTAATTCAAAATCTTTAATTACGGCATCTAATAACCATTCGTCGAATTCGCCGCGTTTTAATTTTTCTATTTCGGCTAATAATAATGTTTCACATTCTTGAAGTGTTTGCCCTTCGCGCGGGTCGGCGGCTAGTGTTAATACACTATATTCTCTCCATTCTGAAATATAGGCAGCTGCATCTAAAACTTTTTGTTCCTGATTTAAATCAAGGTCGATTAAACCTGCTTGTTGGTTATACAATATTGCTGCAACTAATTTAGCCAATGTGCTTTCTTCGCTGCCTGCTCCAGGAAAGCGATAACCTAACATCATTGTTTCAGATTCTTGTCCATAAACCTCACGGCGCTGCACTTCAATGAGTGGTTTTTCAGGTGCGAATTTTTGCTCTCCAATTGGCTTATTTACGTAATTGCCAAAATATTTATCTACTAATGCAATTGTTTTATCATAATCGATATCACCACTCAAACAAAGTGCCATATTACCTGGAACGTAGTAGGTATAAAAATACCCCATGATATTAACCATAGAAGGATTTTTAAGGTGTTCGCCCTCTCCTATTGTTGTTTGTGTGCCATAAGGATGTGTTGGGAACAAAGCTTTATAAAACGCTTCCGACATTTTTCTACCATCGTTATCTTTTCCTATATTATATTCTTCGTAAACGGTTTCCAATTCAGTATGGAATAAGCGCAAAACGCAAGTGCTGAAACGCTCGCTTTCAACTACCAACCATTTTTCAATTTCATTTGCTGGTATATCATTAACATAAACTGTTTGTTCTTTGCTGGTATAGGCATTGGTTCCTTTTGCACCGAGTGAATTAATCATTTTATCGTATTCGTTTGGCACGGCATATTTCGCTGCTTCCTGACTCAACATATCAATTTCATGATAAATTTGTTTTTTCTTTTCAGGGTCAGTTTCGGCCCGATGTTTTTCATATAAACGAGAAATACCATCTAAAACTAATTTTTCACGTTCCCAATTTGTGGTACCAATATCGTTAGTTCCTTTAAACATCATGTGTTCAAGGTAATGTGCTAAACCTGTTGTTTCTTTAGGGTCGTTTTTTGAACCAGCGCGCACAGCAATATATGTTTGCACGCGAGGCTCTGCTTTATTGGCTGATAAATAAACGGTGAATCCATTTTTTAATTTGTATATCCGCGTTCTTGTTGGATCATTAGGAATGGTCACAAAATCATATTTTCCAGATTTTACAGCATTTGGTCCACCTTGAGAAACATTTGATGTTGTAAAAATCGTGATAGGATCTGGCGTTCCGGGCTCAACACGAATTGGTCCATTGCTGCCTTGCTGCGCAGATGATGATGAACCTGTTCCAGCCGAACCGGTTGTTGTGCCTGGCTTGTCTGTATTGCCAGTTGTTCCTTGAGAACTGGATGATGACGAAGACGATGATGACGAACCTGTTTGCGCAAAAGCAGTGTGACTCATTAAGAGCGCTGCAATAAACAAACTAAAAATGCTAAAACGTTTTTTCATATTTACGGTTTTTCTATTTGCTAAATTAATAATCCAACTCAAACCCGAGCGTTTCTTTTAACTCTTTAACAAGTGGATTCAGCTCTTCCATTTTTTTATATTTTTCTTGAGCTGTATATGGCCTTTTAATTTTGTCGTTTTTTGAAACACCAATAACAAACGAAATATCAAACTGATTATTTTCCAGCGCTTCCTTAATAAATTCGCGGAGGTCTGTTTGCATTTCTTTCATTATACTTACTTCCACAGAATTATCAAGTGTAACTAAAATATTATTGGTTTCGTTAATAGTTGCCGCAGCATGGTCCATAATTATCGCTACGCGGCGATGATCTTTTCTGATGAAATCGGCATATTGTTTCCAAACCACGAAAAACATTTCGGGTGAAATAACTTGCATAGGTTCTTCCACCTGCTTGCTCGATAATATTGATTGCTTATCTTCCTCTTCCTGCTTTATTGCTTGGCGAATTGCGGTCTTTTTCGGAATCATTACCGTTTCAACTTCCTCTACTTGCGCCGAAATAATAGTGTTATTTTCAACTCTTACTTTCTTGACAAGCTCATTACTAACGGTATCGGTAGTTGTGGTTTTGATAACTGTATTTTCAACAAATGCTGATTTTACAGCTGTTTCAGTCGTTTTTTTTTGTGCTAAAGTGGGGAATTCGTTGCGGTCAGCCGTTTTTTTTTCAGTACTGCCAATCGACAATGTAGTAACTGCGTTGTGCATATAACACAATTTCATTAATACCAACTCAACGTGCAATCGTTTGTTTTTGCTTGCGCGATAATTTACATCAGCTGCATTAAGCAAATTTAATCCACTCAATAAAAATGATGCACTTATTAAACTACTTTGGTTCTTATATCGTTCTATAACTGTTTCGCTAGTGTCGAGCAGCTTAAGCGTATTTTCATCTTTACACACTAAAATATTGCGAAAATGTTCTGCCAATCCATTTATAAAAATATCTCCATCAAAACCATTATTAATTACTTCATCAAATAATAATAATGTTCCTGCAATATCTTCAGCAGCGAATGCATCGGTAATTTTGAAAAAATATTCGTAATCTAGAATGTTTAAATTTTCTATTACATCTTTAGCAGTAATCGACTTACCCGAAAATGAAGTAATTCTATCGAAAATACTCAATGCATCACGCATAGCGCCATCAGCTTTTTGCGCAATTAAGTGCATGGCTTCATCGGTGCAATCTATACCTTCGTTTTTGCATATTATTTCCAATTGCTGGGTCATGTGTTTGATTTTGATTCTATTAAAATCAAAAATCTGACAGCGACTTAAAATTGTTGGAATAATTCTATGTTTTTCGGTGGTTGCTAAAATAAATTTCACAAAAGCAGGTGGCTCTTCCAATGTTTTTAAAAATGCATTGAACGCACTTGAAGAAAGCATATGCACCTCATCTACAATATAAATTTTAAACTTACCTGATGCTGGAGCATAACGCACTTGCTCAACCAAACTCCGAATATCCTCTACCGAATTATTAGAAGCCGCATCTATTTCATGAATGTTAAACGATGCATTTTCGTTAAATGAAGTGCAGCTAATACAAGTGTTGCAGGCTTCTCCGCTTTCTTGAATATTTTCGCAGTTGATGGCTTTTGCTAAAATTCTTGCGCACGTAGTTTTGCCTACTCCCCTAGGGCCGCAAAAAAGAAACGACTGCGCTAAATGATTGTTTTTGATGGCATTTTTTAATGTCACCACTACTTGATCCTGCCCAATCACATCTTGCCACGACGATGGCCTATATTTTCTTGCTGAAACTACAAAACTCTGCACGGTGTAAAGATAGCAAATTTGGGGAGGAATAAAACCTTGAAAGTGACACAATTTTTACGCTGAAAAAGCTCACATTCGTTAATAACTTTGAAATTAACTTTACATTTACATTTCACATTTACCTCATTCGGTATCCGCTATTTACTTAGCATAAAAATCAGATTTCGATGCCTCAAATTGGCTTTGCTGTTAATGGTTTTATGCCTTTACCCGCTTAGCATTAGCGCCCAGAACTATTTACCAAATGGCGATTTTGAGCTTTTCTCCGAATGTCCAAACGCTGTTTCACAAATAAATAGAGTTGCTCCATGGTTCAATCCGACAATTTCCACTGCCGATTACTTCAACATTTGCGATACCACGGGAATCGTATCAATTCCCGAAAATTTTATTGGTAGTCAATGGCCTCAATCCGGTGAAGCCTATGCTGGCATTTACGTTGCGCAAACTGGTGGCGAGGTTTATCGCGAATACCTAAAAATTGCATTAAGTGAAACATTAACTTCAAATTATCCCTACAAAATATCTTGGTATGTAAATCTTGCCGATTATAGCAGCTGTGCTCCTTCTAACGTTTGTGTTTGGCTTTTAAATGAGCAAATGGTAGACTATTCAACATCAGGCTTCCTTTTGCAACCAACCTTGATAGAACAAAATTTTTGCAACCTTCCAGGCTCAGTTATAGATAATAAAAATGAATGGCTTAAAATTGAAAATTATTTTTATGCTAGTGGTGATGAAAAATATTTAATAATAGGCAACAATCTTCCCGATGAATTTGCCGGATGTTCTGGTGCTGGAGGTGAATATAATGCCGCTTATTTATATGTCGACAATTTTGCAATTACGCCGTTAGCAGTGCAAACTGTTTTTTTTGATACGGCAGTGTGCAAAGGACAAATTGTAGATATTGATATCCTAAACTTAATCGACGAACCTGATAATGTTACACCAGGTTTTTTTTGGCAAGATGGCTATAATGGGAGAACAAGAAAAATTACTGATGATGGATTATATACCGTATTAATAGCAAATGGATTTGTTACTGATACTGTTTATATTCAGTTAAATTATTTAGCCGATTGCCCTGATGTATTTATTGTTCCGAATGCATTTTCGCCGAACAACGATGGCATTAACGACAAGTTTAGAATCACTGCACAAAATATCGACATTTTACAATTCGATATTTACGATAGATGGGGGATAAAAATATTTGAAATTAGCAACTACAACAACGGCTGGGATGGCAGTATAAACGGTATTCCCGCAGACATAGGCGTATATTTATACTACTTAAGATATTACGTTTACGAAAGTGAAAAATACTATGAAAAAACAGGATACATTACCCTTTTAAAATAGCTATTTTACAAATGTTTCATGTTGCCAATTACCTTGATCGTTTAATACACTAATTACATATGTTCCTGATAAAAACGAGGCTATAGAAATTAGGTGCTGTCCATTTTCGTTGTTATAAATTATTCGCCCTGCTATATCTCGGATTATTACATTTAACCATGTTCTATCTCCATTAATTATTAGGGTTTCATTTTGATAATCGATACCAATATTCAGCGCTGCAATTGTGCTATTATTAATTTGAATTGGTTCATCACAATTTATTATAGTTGCATTTGTGGTAACCTGAAAATTACCATCTTCCACCCACCAATTTTCCCATGAATAATCTTCGCCGTCAACAGTTTTCCAGTCGTTTAAATCAACTGTTCCTGTTCCGTTATCGTTACCGCCAATTTTAATTACTTTTAAAGCCATGCTGTCGCGATTCCATGTTAACTTTTCACCATCTTCACAAACTTCTGGACCACTAGGTTCATAACAATTTGCTTGTAAAAAGTAGGCGTAATCTTCATAGTCCGGGTAAGACCCAAAAACTTGGGCAATATTATTTTCATCAATGCAAACAGCAGTATATTCCTCAACACCAATTCCATAAAATGGTATCCCATAATCTGTTTGTAATCTAGCTAAAAACACCATGTGTCTGCCACGGCGATCGGGGTTATCGTAATGCGTATCGGAAATAATATTTGCTGTTGCTGTATTGTTTAAAAAATCATTGTAGCCTAAGTCCATTAGGGCATGGAATGGGTCGTTTAAAGCTTGAGTTGTTGTTATAGTGCCTGATTCGGCGGAAAAATATGCTTGGCCTTGAATTGCACAACCTGCGCTGGTGCCACCTATTGGAATTTTTTTCACGTTTATCAGTTCATTGAAAGCATCTTCCATTGGTGTATTTCGCCAAAACGAAATATAATCCCATTGATCTCCACCCGCAAACCACAAGGCATCAGCTTCGGCAACGCGGCGCAATACATAGCTGTTGGCTGAGGCATCTGCATTTAAGCATACAATAGTTTCTACTGAATTAACTTCTACACCTAAATCAGTATAAAAGTAATCATTATAGCCATCGTCGCCTGTTGTGCGCAGCACTAGTACATCACCACCATCAGCACGTTCTAAAAGCCAGCGAATAGCATTGTCGTTTTCACCCGCTCCGCCCATAAGCAATGTGCCTTTTATAGGATTAGTTTCAACATTGGCAGTGTCGCCAACAAAATAACTCACGTAGTCTTGTCCAAAAGCTGATTGCATCAAACACACGAAAAAAATTACTTGAAAAAACCGCATACTTTATAATTTGTTGCAAATATAAGCACCAATATCATTTTTACATTTACCACAACCCCGTATATTTGCAAAAACCGTTACAACTTTGGAACTTTCGCCGAAAATCGATTTTAACGATACCGAAATAGCCTTTTCTGGTAAAAATAATAGAGAATTAAAATGGGAGCATTGGTTGTTCAAGTTGATGAACAATCCAACCTTGACCAACTCGCTAACAACTTTAGCGAATTTAACTTTAAAATTACATTTGCCATTTAAATGGGCAATAAAAGGAAGTGTTTATCAGCAATTTTGTGGCGGCGAAACACTCGAAGAAACTATTAAGGTTTTAAATAAGCTTGAAAAATTTAATATCGGTGCCATCATAGATTACGGTGTTGAAGGCAAAGAGTCGGAAGCAGAATTTGAGCGAACTAAGAATGAATTAATTCGCATCATAAAATTCGCTTCGGGGAAAAAAAATATCCCGTTTATTAGCAGTAAAGTTACAGGCGTTACCAGTTTTGCATTATTAGAAAAGCTGAATTCAAAAGCACCGCTAACAGCCGAAGAGGAAGTAGAAAAGGAAAAACTTTATTCGCGGATGGATCAAATCGCATCGGCTGCAGCCACTGGAAACATTGGTTTATTTATAGATGCTGAAGAAAGTTGGATTCAAGATGCTGTTGATGATTTAACTTTTGCACTCATGCGCAAGTACAATAAATCAAAAGCAGTAATTTATTCAACGCCACAAATGTATCGTCACGACCGCTTAGCATTTTCGAAGCGTTCGTTAACAGATGCTATAACGCATAATTATATTTTAGGATTAAAGCCCGTGCGCGGTGCTTATATGGATAAAGAGCGAAAACGAGCTGAAGCAATGAATTACCCTTCGCCAATACAACCCGATAAAAATGCAACCGACCGCGATTACGACGCTGTGCTTTTATTCTGTTTAGATAATTTAGATAAAATTGCACTTTGCGCTGCTACGCACAACGAAAAAAGTAGTCTTTTGCTTGCATCCGAAATGCAAAGTCGGAACATACCTTCCAATCACCCTCATTTTTGGTTTTCGCAGTTGTATGGTATGAGTGATCAAATAACATACAACCTTGCAAAAGCTGGATTCAATGCGACTAAATATTTACCGTATGGTCCCGTTAAAGATGTTATTCCATATTTGATTCGTCGCGCTCAGGAAAACAAATCGGTAAGCGGTCAAATGAGTAGGGAGTTGAATCTAATTGCCAAAGAAATTAAGCGCAGAGGATTATAATATTTGTTCAAGCTAATGTTTTTTGGGCGTGCCAAAGGAATCTGCTATGTTTTTGACGTCAAAAACATAGCAGATTCCTTTGGCCGGGCTTTTTGCTGCAATCTTTTTTTCGTTCCTCTAAAAAGGATTTCCGCTACAATCCCTCACGCGAGCAACGTACAGCATAAAACCAAGATTAAGCAATGGAATTACTACCATCCTTTACTTGGCAATTAAATCAGATGTTTTGTTACAATAACAGGCACTTTTCAAATTGTTTGCTATTCGGGTTAAACCCCACTAAATCAATAGTTTGATTGATTTGCTAATGTCTATTGCACAATTTGGGTTAAAATGCACTCGCTGCAATTACAACTCCAATTTAGCCGCAACACCTTCTTAATTTGCATTAGTTGTAACCTGTCCATTAAGTAATGTCTAATCTATACTATTATACTAACAGTTTAAACTAGGTGCTCAATTAATTGATATTAACAGATAAAAATCACCTTTTAAAGTATAATTTCCTTTGTATTTTTGCTTTAGGATACTCAAATAGGGATATATTATGCCATTTTACAATCAAGCAGGGAAGATACCCGAGAAGCGACATACCCAATTCCGCAAGCCGGATGGGACACTTTACCACGAAGAATTATTTTCTACAGAAGGGTTTAGCAATACCTATAGTTTGCTGTATCATTTATATCCACCAACAAAAATTAAGCAAGTTGGCGAAGCTTATAGTGTTGAGCCAAAAGTGGTTTTATCAAAGCAGCTAAAGCACCGTTCACTTAAAGGTTTTAAAATTAAACCGGTTGACGATTATTTAGAAAGTCGCAAAGCAGTTTTAGTAAACAGCGATTTACATATTACGTTAGCAGCGCCTCGCAAAAGCATGACCGATTATTTTTACAAAAATGTAGATGCTGATGAAATGCTTTTTATTCATGAAGGAACAGGAACATTAAAAACCATGTATGGCGAAATTCCATTTGAATATGGTGATTATGTTATTATTCCGAGAGGAACATTATACCAGATTCATTTTAACGACGAAAACAATCGTTTATTAATAGTAGAATCATTTTCGCCAATTGAATTTCCGAAGCGCTATATGAATCGTGTTGGACAATTAATGGAACATTCTCCATTTTGTGAAAGAGATATTAAAACGCCTCAAAACTTAAAAACGCATGATGAGCAAGGCGACTTCTTTTTCAAAATAAAAAAACAAGGAATTATTTATCCTTACCACTATGCTAATCACCCATTCGATTTAATTGGATGGGATGGCTACGTTTACCCTTGGGCGTTTTCGATTCATAATTTCGAACCCATAACTGGTCGCGTGCATCAACCACCTCCGGTTCACCAAACATTTGAAGCACGCAATTTTGTAGTTTGCAGTTTTGTGCCAAGATTGTATGATTATCATCCCTTGGCAATTCCAGCACCATATAATCACAGCAATATCGACAGCGATGAAATTCTATATTATGTTGATGGTGATTTTATGAGTAGAAAAAGTGTTGAGCGCGGACAAATCACCTTGCATCCTGGAGGCATCCCTCATGGGCCGCACCCCGGAACATACGAAGGCAGCATTGGCAAAAAAGAAACCAAAGAACTCGCCGTAATGATAGATCCATTTAAACCACTTCAGTTAACCGAAAATGCATTGGAGATTGAGGATACGGAGTATTATTTGAGTTGGCTGAACTGATTTGCTAATGTACTAATGTAGGTAGTGCAAATTATTTTCTATGTGAGAATAAATTTAATTTTGATAAATGAATAAAAAGAATTAAAGATGTATTAAAACATATTTAATATTAGGTATTTAAAAGTTTACAATTTTGTTTAACCCTTAAAAATATTGTATGACGAGCAAGTTTGAAGACAATTTAATTGTGCAGCTAACTTTTCAATTTTCATTATTAATAATTGATTACACTGAAATGCTTGAAAGTCGTGGAAAGAAAAATTTAGCTTGGCAACTTTTTGATGCGGGCACTTTAATTGGAGCAAATGTTAATGAATCACAAAATGCAGAAAGTAAAGCTGATTTTATTCACAAAATGAAAATCACTGCTAAAGAGGAGAAGAATCTGCGTATTGGTTGCGTTTATGTAAATATTCGAAATCTTATCCGAATTGCGATTCACTCTTAGAACGAATAAGCGTAATAAACAAAGTAATTGGAAAAATAATCTCAACCTCAAAAGGCAAGCTTTAAATTATTTTTAATATTTTCACCAATCAATAAACGCTATTAAAGAAAATAAAAAATTAACAACTGAATCTTAACATAGCTCGATATTCCAATTGATACATTCGCACATTGGCACATCGGTACATTAAAATCAAATTATATGGATACGCTAGAACTAACCACCACCCCAACCACCGCCGACTTTCTTCCATTAAATGGAACTGACCACATTGAATTTTATGTGGGCAATGCAAAGCAATCTGCTTATTATTATCAAAGTGCATGGGGATACGAACTTGTAGCTTATGCTGGTTTAGAGACTGGTGTGAAGGACCGCGCATCTTATGTATTACAGCAGGATAAAATTAGAATTGTATTAACAACTTCGTTTGACCCGAATAGTGAAATATCGGAGCACGTGCGCAAGCATGGCGATGGTGTTAAGGTGTTAGCTTTATGGGTTGATGATGCTCGAAAAAGTTATGAAGAAACAGTAAAACGCGGGGCGAAGGGAATTATTGAGCCTACTGTGTTTACAGATGCATTTGGCGAAGTAGTAATTTCTGCCATTCAAACTTATGGTGATACTATTCACAAATTTGTTGAGCGCAAAAATTATACAGGACTGTTTATGCCTGGATATGTTGCCAAAAAATCGAATGTGCCAGTTAAATCTGTTGGTTTAAAATATGTTGACCATTGTGTAGGTAACGTGGAGCTAGGTAAAATGAATGAATGGGTGAAATTTTATGAAGATGTAATGGGATTCAAACTACTGATTACATTCGACGACAGTGATATATCTACAGAATATTCAGCATTAATGAGTAAAGTGGTAAGCAATGGCAACGGCTTTGTGAAATTTCCAATAAACGAGCCAGCTGAAGGCAAACGAAAATCACAAATTGAAGAGTATATTGACTTTTACGGAGGCGCAGGCGTGCAGCATATTGCCATTGCAACTGATAATATTATTGAAACTGTAACTGAATTGCGCGCTCGCGGTGTCGAATTCTTATATGTGCCTGAGGTTTATTACGAAGATGTTTTAGATCGTGTTGGTCATATAGACGAGGATTTTGACGAATTGAAAAAACTCAATATCTTAATTGACCGCGACGACGAAGGGTATTTACTACAATTATTTACCAAACCCGTTGAAGACAGACCGACTGTATTTTTTGAAATAATTCAGCGACATGGTGCCAGAAGCTTTGGCAAAGGCAATTTCAAAGCCCTATTTGAAGCTATCGAGCGCGAGCAAGAATTACGAGGAACTTTATAATTCAAATAATTTTTATAAGTAGCTGATAGTCAATAAATTATTTATTGATTATCGGCTATTTAATATTTCAAGTGTTACAATCGCAAATATCATTTTACATTTGTAGTCTTCTGCTTACAGCATTCGAATTAAATGCTTTAATCACCTTTCCTCATAAAAGGTGATTAAAGTCAGCCTTTTACAAGACCGCTGTCACATAATATGGTCGTAATAAGCAATCTATTTGTATAGACATATAATTTGAATATTTATGATAAAAATACGTGTATTAGTTGCGCTGCTATTTGGAATAGTGGGCACAGTTTCAGGGCAGGTCACGGAAGACTGGGTTGCTCCTGATTTTAACTATGGATTAGATGGAAGTGTTGTGGTTACTGACCCAGGAGATAATTCATATGTACTAAGTGACATTTTTTATCAGGATATTTTCTTAACAAAACGCAGCCTTGATGGCACCATTTTGTGGACTGCTACTTACGACAATACCACTCCCTCGCAATGGGAAATGGCCGGCGACGTAATTATAGATATTAACGGCGATGCCATTGTAACTGGTTACACAAATACAGGATTTGGTTCTGATTGGTATCCGGTTCAAATGGTTACAATGAAATTTAATGGTGAAGATGGCGTATTAATTTGGCGCGAAACTTATAACACTGGTGTTGCTTATCGTGGCAGAAAATTATTAACAGATGGCTTGGGCAATATTTATGTTGGGGGCGATGTAAATGCGTGGATGATTTACCATGGTGAAGTTGGTAACATGATGGTGAAAAAATATGATACCAACGGAAATGATATTTGGACAATTATTGCTGATAATTTAGGGAACGCTTATCCAGGCACACTTAATAGTTTACAATACGATCCTGCTGGCAATATAGTAATTGCTTCAAACAGTGGTAGTTTATCAAAAATTAACACAGCAGGAACAGCATTATGGCATGTAACTAGCATAACATATGGAATTACGGATATTGATATCGACCTAACAGGAAATATTTTTGTTGTTTCAAGTGGCACATTTGTTACACCTCCGTTTATTACTACTGATGTTACTGTGAAAAAATTTAATACCTCTGGTATAGAACTTTGGACTCAGCATTATGATTTCGGTAATGAAGAATTCAGTCGCCAAATTGTTTGCGACAATAGTGGCGGTGCATACATAATAAGCTATGGCGACTTATATTTCGATTGGTATACATTTAAAATTAATAGTGTTGGAACATTGCAATGGTCACAAATATATAATGAACACACTGGCAACGATGAAATTCCAAAAATGATGGTGAAAGATGCTGATGATAATATTTATGTAACCGGACAAGGCGGACCATGGCCTGGATATTTTTGGCTTAGTTTAGTACAAATGGTTACTATTAAATATACAGCTGACGGCGTTGAAGAATGGATTGCCCTGCATACCACATATTCCAATACAGGTTCTGCAATTTGTTTAGCATCTGATAATTCCATTTACGCATTGGGACAGCAATATGCAGTTTTAATTCATTACAATCAAGTGTTACCTGCAGTTTGTGAAACACCAATAGGCTTATTTACGAATAATATCACCAACAGTAAAGCTCGACTTAATTGGACATTAGTTCCTAGTGCGATACAATATGAAGTTTGGTATAAAAAAGCAACAGCAGCCACGTGGAAGAAAAAATTTGTTCCTGGAATTAATAATAAATTGAATCTTAAAAACCTCCAGTGCAATAAAGAATATGTTTGGCAAATAAGAACTATTTGTGATACAGTTGGTGTTGATGTTTTTTCAGATTTTTCTATTACTCAAAATTTCACAACGCTTATATGCAGAGAGGGTGAAAATATAATGGAAGATAATATATCCGTATATCCAAATCCGGCAACAGACTTATTATTTGTTAATAGTGATGAGCAAATTAATCGCATTACAGTAATAGACATGTCAGGTAAAACAATTATAGAAATTGATAATAGCAATTTATTTCTTGGTGGGATTGATGTATCTCAACTTTCAGCCGGAATATACATTGTAAGATTTGAAACATTAAATGCTATTAATAACCAACAAATAATTATAACAAAATAAACATTATGAAAAAGACTCTATCAATTTTGCTTGTGGTAATACCTATTTTTATCCAAGCGCAGGTAACTTTAAATTGGCAGCAATTTTTAGGCGGTTTATCTATTGCTACAGATGCGGTAGATAATGTGTACACAGTAAATTGGGACTATAATCCCGCAGGTGATATTTATTTGTCGAAACATGATGCAGCTGGTAATTTCCAATGGACAGTTTCATTTGACAATACCGATGCAACACGCCATGAAGTAGCAACTTGGGTTGAAACTGATAACGATAATAATATAATAGTTACTGGCACCATCCGCTCAGGCTTTGCGTCTCCAGTTGATGCAGCAAGTGTAATTATGAAATTTAATGCTGCTGGAACTCTACTTTGGCGAAATGTATATGAATCGTCATTTGATGGCTCGTCAACCAAAAAATGCTTAGTAGATGCAGATAATAATATTTATGTATTAGGCATGGGAAGCGGTGTTCCAGGGTATGTTACAAAAGTTAAAAAATTTGCTCCCGACGGTACAGCATTATGGTCATATTTTAATGCTGCAGGAATTGGTGCTGCAATGAACTTTAAGTTTACACCAGATAATAAAATACTAATTTCTGGCCGCGGAATTATTGGAAGTGTAAATGGATATGCTAAAATAGATTTAGATGGTAACGAAATATGGAGTTATGCTGGTGTAAATAGTTTAACTGCTGGTGATGCAGCTGGTGATTTAGCTGGTAATACCTATATCATAAACGGTGAATATGTTGTAGTAGGCGTACAGGGCAGCATTATTACAAAACTGTCTCCAACTGGATTTGCATTATGGACTACCACTAACGATATTACGGCAACCAAGGTTGAGGTTGGCACTGATAGTAACCCAGTTGTTGCAGGACTTCCTACACCAGGTGCACCCGGTGTTGCAATGATTAAATACAATACCTTAGGAATTGTAATATGGCAAAACCTTAATGCTGACGGACCACTATATAATTTACTTTTGCATAATATAATGAAATTAGATGCTGCCAATAATATTTACTTTGCTGCAGGCACTTTATTTCAACAAGCAGTAACGAAGGTTAATGCTGACGGAACAAATGATTGGATTGCATTAGCATCGGGTGGATATAATAATGACTTTGATTTTGGAAATGATTATAGCATATTCATGGTTAGTGGATTATCGATTGCCCATTTTACACAAGCACCAATAGTAATATGCGAAGCACCAATTGGATTATTTACAGATAACATTACAACCGTTAAGGCTCGCTTAAATTGGACTTTTGAACCAGGTGCAATACAGTATGAAGTTTGGTATAAAAAAGCAACAGCTATTAATTGGAAGAAGAAATTTGTTCCTGGAATTAACAACAAATTGAATCTTAAAAACCTCCAGTGCAATAAAGAATATGTTTGGCAAATAAGAACTATTTGTGATACAGTTGGTGTTGATGAAATTTCCGCTTTCAGCCCAGTTCAATCGTTTACCACTTTAATTTGCAGAGAAGCAATGGAAGGAACTATTAGCAATAGCTTGGCAATTCATCCAAATCCTGCTGCATTAAATGTTGAAATAGTAATTGAACCAGAAAATGCTATTCAACTCACTATATACGACATAAACGGAAGAAATGTATATCAACTAAATTCATTTACTGATTCCAATACGCTACTGGATGTAAGTAATTGGAACGCTGGTATATACATTGTCCAAATTCAAACAGATGAAGGAATATTCAACGAAAAATTAGTTGTGCAACACTAATTACAATTAAAAAAAGAGATGAAGTTAATTTCATCTCTTTTTTTTCTCCTAAATCAAAAATGATTTAATGTAACTAATTAATTGCTCTGGCTGATCGGCATGCACCCAATGTCCTGCATCTTCTACAGTTTTTAATTTTGCGGCTGGAAATAATGTTTGAATTGAATCCCAATCTGTATTCAAAATATAATCTGATTTACTGCCTCTTAAAAAAAGTGTATCGCCTTCAAACTGAATTTCAGCGGTAATGCCATCCAAGATGTTATTCTCATAATTAATACTTAATGCGCTGAGATTAAATTTCCAATTATAATTTCCATCAGCACTTCGTGAAAGGTTCTTCAATAAAAATTGCCTAATACTGTTGTTTTGTATAAATAAAGATAATTGCTTTTCGGCATCGCTTCGCGAGTGAATTAACGCAGGTTTTATTGACTGCAGGGCGTCAAAAATCGTATCATGACCACCGGAATATCTTTTAATTCCCATATCAACCACAATTAATTTATCTACCATTTCGGGATCATCTAATGCGAATTGCATAGCGGTTTTTCCACCCATAGAATGACCCATGATATTTGACTGCGAAATTCCCTGTTGCATCATAAATTCTTTCAAATCCGCTGCCATCAGTTTATAGGAATGTTCATTAGAATGTGGCGATTTACCATGATTGCGCTGATCAACTAAATATAAAGTGAAATCAGTTTCCAGTGATTTAGCAATTGATTGCCAATTATCAAGCATTCCAAAAAGTCCATGTAATATAATCAGCGGTTTACCCTGTCCGATTATTTTATAATTTAATTGCATTATGTACAAATATATTAAAGTTGAATCTAGGTTTTTGATAGCTGCTATTTTGGCAGATGCTCTAAGACTTGGCAGGTGTATTTTTAATCGCTTTCCACCCCATCATCAAAAGCTTTGCATTAAATCTACATCAAAATATCGCAACAAGCCGATTTGTCACAAATAAAAAAATGAAAATTAATTAAAAAAGAAAATTAAATAAGTAAACAAGTTAATGCACCTTCTGTCGCTTAACAAGGTAGGGTAATAAAACATCCTTAAACCCCTCATTCATATCTGCTTCAATAAAATCAATATGATACTGATGACATCTCAGTTTCAAGGTTTTTATATACTTCTCCATTTGCTCAGTATAAATTGATTTAACATCGTTACTGCGAATCTTTACTTTTTCTCCAGATTCCATATCAACAAAAACATACGGCCTATTGTCATAAGCGAAATCAAGTTCATGCTTTTTATCCGTTACATGAAACACGATTACTTCGTGCTTATTATGTTTAAGATGTTGTAATGCTGCAAATAATTCCTCAGTTTTTTCAGAGTCTTCAAACATATCACTAAAAATAACTACTAAACTTCTTCGATGAATATTTTCTGCTATAAGATGTAAGCATTTTCCAGCATCGGTTTTTACATCTCGCGAAGCCTTTCCGATAAAACTTTCCAGTTGCGTTTGTAACAATTTGTGATGCACATTGCTGCTCGCTGCTTTAGTATGCAACAATAAATTGTCGGTAAAAATAGTTAAGCCTGCTGCATCACGCTGCATTTTTAATAAATGAATAATTGAACTTGCACATATAGCAGAAAAAATTAATTTATTTAGATGCATTCCCACGTCCTTTTTATCAGGTTCTGGGAAATACATGCTAGATGAAGCATCAATTACTATCTGGCAGCGTAAATTGGTTTCCTCTTCATATTTTTTTGTAAATAATTTATCGCTGCGCCCGTAAACTTTCCAGTCAATGTGACGTGTAGATTCACCTGGATTATATATGCGATGCTCAGCAAATTCTACCGAAAAACCATGAAATGGACTCTTATGCAATCCCAAAATAAACCCTTCAACCACTTGCTTAGCAATAAGTTCCAGGTTATCTACCTGACGAATATCCTTTAGTGAAATAAGCTTGCCATTCATAATTATAATGCAAATTAAAACTAAAAAAGCCTTCCATCAAACGAAGGAAGGCTTTAATTAAGTATGTTTAACTATTACATATGCTGCTTTACCTTAGCATCAAGTACACTTTTAGGTACGGCACCAACCTGTTTATCCACTACCTGGCCACCTTTCACAAACAGGATGGTTGGGATGTTGCGGATGCCATACATCATAGAAATTTCTGGGTTGAAGTCCACATTCACTTTTCCAATGTTTACTTTTCCATCATAATCTTTCGCTAAATCTTCGATTACTGGCCCCACAACGCGGCAAGGACCGCACCATTCTGCCCAAAAGTCGATTACTGAAAGCTTCTCGCTGTCAAGCACTGTCTGCTTGAAATTCGCATCGGTAAATTCTAATGCCATAGTATTAAATTGTTTAAATCGGTTTGTATAGTTTAAAACAAAAGGTGCCAGATAAAGTTCCTTTGCCTCCAAAAATCGCTAATAATTCACAAAATTAACCCCCTACTTTTAAAGTAACTTCCCCAAATTTCCCCAAGGTGTTTAAAACAAGCTTATCTGCCTTCACACAGGCAGTTTGCGTCCTTAATAACACTTCAAAACTTTCTGTTTCCTCAACTATTTTCAGCACGATTCGGTCTTTACCAGGGTTGGCTTTTATAACCTGGCTCACCATGTTCAAAAATTCTTTGTTTACTGACGAAAGCGACATACTCAACGTTATCTTCATCGATCGCTTTTCCCGCATTTCACTCAGCAATTGAATATCACTCACCCAAAAGCGTTTTCGTTCAGGATCGTTACGGTCGGTTTGGTAATTTCCCTTTACATATAAAACGTTACCAGTTTGATCAACATAATTTTTGAACTTAATATAATTATTTTTAAACAACCCCAGTTCAATATGTCCTGTGAAATCTTCTAACGAAAAAATAGTGTATTTATCGCCTGACTTTCCAATTTTGGTATCTGTAAATGCTACATAACCAACTACCACAACTTCACCTTTATCGGTATGTTTTTCCAACTCATTAATATTGCTAGTTTTAAAAGCATCTACTTCTATTTTATAATCATCTAAAGGATGACCACTCAAATAAATACCAATAACCTCAAACTCCTTTTTTAATTTTTCAATAGTATTCCATTCAGGATGTTCAGGAATTTTTGGCTCCGTAATTTCTATATCATTGCTGTCGCCAAATAAAGTATTTTGCGATGTTACCACATTGCCGCTGAAATTATTACCATATTTAATTGCATTTTCAATCACATTGGCTGTTTCATTTTTACCAGCAGCAAAATATTGCGCTCGGTTTAAGCCGAAACTATCCACTGCTCCAGCGAAAATTAGCGACTCCAATGTTTTTTTATTCACGCTACGCAAACTTACCCTTCTGGCCAAATCGTATAAGCCTGTAAAAATACCTCCATCGTTACGTTCCCTAATTAATTCGATAACAGCAGCCTCGCCAACGCCCTTAATTGCGGTTAAACCAAATCGAATTTGACCACTTTTATTAACTGCGAAAGTAACTGCACTTTCATTAACATCAGGCGGTAAAACTGGAACACCCATCCTACGACATTCATCCATAAAGAAGCTAACCTTATCGATATTGCCTTGGTTATGTGTTAACACAGCACTCATATATTCTGCTGGATAATGTGCCTTTAAATAGGCTGTTTGATATGCAACCAATGCATAGCAAGTTGAATGCGATTTATTAAATGCATATTGTGCAAATGCTTCCCAGTCTGTCCAAATTTTTTCGCAAACTTTTGCAGCAAAATTATTTGCCTCACAACCTGCAATAAATTTAGATTTCATTTTATCCAAAACATCCTTCTGCTTTTTTCCCATTGCTTTACGCAACGTATCGGCATCACCTTTTGTGAAATTTCCCAATCGTTGGGATAACAACATCACCTGTTCCTGATAAACAGTAACACCATAAGTTTCCTTCAAAATTTCTTCCATTTCAATCAAATCGTATTCTATGGTTTCGCGACCATGCTTGCGTTTGATATATAGAGGAATATATTCTAAAGGACCAGGACGATAAAGCGCATTCATCGCAATAAGGTCCTCAAATTTATCGGGCTTTAATTCTTTGAGATATTTTTGCATGCCAGGACTTTCAAATTGAAAAGTACCGTTTGTTTCCCCATGCTGATAGAGTTCAAATGTTTTGGCATCGTTGAGCGGGATTGTATCAATATCAATTACTACCCCGTAATTCTGTTTGATTAAATTGAGGGCAGTTTTAATTATCGACAAAGTTCTAAGCCCTAAGAAGTCCATTTTAATTACGCCAGCATTCTCAATTACTTCACCTTCAAACTGGGTAACATAAAGTGACGAATCTTTTGCAACAGCAATGGGTATTAAATCGGTTAAATCGGTGGGTGCAATAATTAAACCTGCTGCGTGCACTCCTGTATTTCTTACGCTGCCTTCTAATACCAATGCCTCTTTTAAAATATCGCTACGCACATCTTTTTTATCTTCAAGTATCGACCTTAGCATTTTAGCATTTGCCATTTCATCGGCTGTAAGATTTTCTTTGTCGACCAAACTTCCCTCTCCACTTAATGGAGCATAAATTAATCTATTTAGCGAAATACCAGGACGTTCCGGAACGTATTTCGACAAGGCGTTGCTTTCCGAAATTGGCAAGTCCATAACGCGTGCAACATCTTTTATACTTGTTTTGGCTGCCATGGTACCATAAGTAATTAATTGCGCGACTTGATTTTTTCCGTATTTTTCTACAACATAATTAATTACCTTTTGTCGGCCATCATCATCAAAATCTGTATCAATATCGGGCATCGACTTTCTATCCGGATTTAGGAAACGCTCAAAGAGCAAATTGTACTTCATCGGGTCTATATTGGTAATCGAAATACAATAGGCTACAACTGAGCCTGCAGCAGATCCGCGACCTGGCCCAACAAATACACCCATATCGCGTCCAGCTCGAATAAAATCCATTACAATTAAAAAATAACCGGCAAAGCCCATTGTTTTAATTGTAAATAATTCAAAATTAATACGCTCTTCATGTTCCGCATCAATATCGCCATAGCGTCTTTTTGCGCCTTCAAAAGTGAGATGTTTCAAATATTCCCATTGATTCAATACGTCATCACTATGAATTTTAAATTCAGGAGGAATAGGGAATGCAGGTAATAAAATATCTCGCTTTAAATCAAGCAATTTTACTTTATCTACAATTTCATTTGTGTAATCAATTGCCTGAGGAACATCCTCAAACAAATCAGTCATTTCTTTTTGCGTTTTGAAATAAAACTGATCATTATAAAAAGCAAACCGTTTGCCTTTTATCATCATATCATCATCACCAAAATCTTTCATTTTGGGTGTGGCTTGCTTTTCGCCAGTATTAATACACAACAAAATATCATGTGCATTAGCGTCAGCTTGATCTACATAATGGGCATCGTTTGTTGCAATAACTTTTACATTATATTTTTTAGCATACTGCAACAGTGTGTCGTTCACATATATTTGATCAGGAATATCATGGCGCTGTAATTCAATATAATAATCTTCACCAAAAATATTTAACCACCACTTAAATGTTGCTTCAGCTTCCTCCTTGCTTTTTTTCATTATGGCACGCGGAACTTCTGCAGCAAGACAACAAGTAGTAGCAATTAAACCTTCATGATATTTTTCGATTAATGTGCGATCTATTCTGGGATATTTGCTATACATCCCTTCCATATAACCCAATGAGCACATTTTTACTAAATTTTTGTACCCAATATCATTTTTCGCCAACAGCACTTGATGATATCGAACATCTTTTTCCTCACGTGAAAATTGTTTGCGATGTCGATCCGCTACCAAATAAAATTCGCAGCCAACAATAGGCTTTACCTTGAGTGTGCCATCTTCATTTTTGTGCTTGTAGGCTTCCGCTACAAACTGAAATGCTCCAAACATGTTACCATGGTCGGTTATGGCCAAGGCAGGCATTTCATCTTTTATGGCCTTTTTGTACAAACGAGAGATATCACTTGCTCCGTCGAGCAGTGAATACATAGTATGATTATGAAGATGTGAGAATTTTGGCATTGCTGAATGCGAAAATAAATTTTTCAACCCTTAAGTTACGCTAAAACGCGAAGATAATTTACCAACGTATGTGAATAAGAAATAAACAAATTTGACACACCGTTGTACCAACCATGAAAAGCGCTTACAAATGAAATTACCTTACCAAAATAACGTTGCCTTGCACAAATCCGCTCTCGCCCGTTGGCCTTGAGTATGCGATGGTATAAACATAGGTGCCAAGGTCGGCGGCTGAGCCATTGTAATCGCCTTTCCAAGCGCCGTCCAATTGGTTGGTTGTAAAAACAATTTCTCCCCAGCGATTATAAACTACTAATTCATAAAAATTTAGCTCGAAGCAGTCAAGCTGACGGAATTCATCGTTAATATTATCTCCATTAGGAGAAAACACATTTGGTGCTGTAATAACACAAACACAAGGGTCTGCTACAATTTCAATTACGTCGGTAGCTGTACATCCATTAATAGTAATTTCAACCGAATAGTATCCAGCTGTTGTAACTAAATAGGAGTTGCCTACAGCACCATCCTGCCACTCATAATCAAATCCATCTACGCCAGCAATTATTAATAAAGTAGCGCCTAGACAAAGACTTTGATCGGGACCTAAATCAACTAATGGTTGCGCAGCGTAATTAACTAATATAGAATCCTTATCGCTGCAACCGCCAACGCTAACAGTAACAAAATATAATCCATCTTCGGTTACTGTATAGGATGATTCGGTTGAACCATCTTGCCAAAGATATGATGCACCATCAGCGGAAACATTAATGATATAAGTATTTTCCAATCCACAAATTACAGTGTCTGCTGGCAAAGTAATATTCGGAGCAGGAACATAAGCAACATTTACCGTATCGCTATCTATACAATTCCCATCGGTAACAGTTACTAAATATGTTCCCTCTTCATCAACTGTTAAGGTTGGCAAAGTTGAACCATCTTGCCATAAATAAGTAGCACCAGGTGTAAGCACATTGAATGTCCATAATTGACCATCGCACAGCGTTAAATCGTCACCTAAATCAACAAAATCTGGTGTATTTATAAATACGTTAACGGTGTCAAAAATTTGAGTGCCACACTCATCAGTAATTATTACCGTAAAAGTGGAATTCTCGATTGGGGTTGCCCATGGGTTGTGAATATCTGCTGCACTTAAAACATCGGTTGGCGACCATTCGTAAGATGCAAACCCGTCGGGCACAATTAATTGCACACTATCGCCTGGACAAATAGTTACATCTTCCATGGCATCAATTTCGGAGGTGTATTTAAAACATATATACTGATTATTAAACAACGAACCGGTTCCTGCTGTAAATCCAAAATAAACTTCGGGGTCACCTGCGAAAACAGTTTCAATAATATCAAATACCTCCGCAATAAATTCCACGCGCAAGTCACAATCTACAAATACTTGAAAATGTTGTGCTGCTGCATCCCACATAATTTTAGCATTATGGTATTCGCCATCTTCAATATTGTTTACACCTGAAATAATTTGCACGGGGCCATCTAAATTGTAGATAGAACCATGATCTAGTACTCCGTTATATTGAATGGCAATATGGTCGTAAGCGGGGTCATCATAATCGCCGTTTTGATAGGTATCAAACTCAACGCCAAGAGAAGGTGAAATACCGAGATATCCCATACCACCGCCTGCATCTCCCAAACCGGTTCCAACAGGCTGAAGTACGAAATACATTCCATCGGCACCAGAAGCATCTAAATTGCCTAGATTTAATGAAAAATTAATTTCGAAATTTAAATTAAGGTTAATTAAGGTTTCATACCAAATAGACCCTGCGCTAAAGGTAGTTTCTTCAGTTAGCTGATAACAATTATCACCAAGACTAACTGCATCGCCATTGAGCACAAATTGTGCATGCGCGGAAAGTCCAGTTATAACTAATAAAACCGTAAGTTGAAATTTCATGAATACCATTTAGTAACTTAATATACTAATTCTAAAACCGATTCCGTTTAAGCAATATAGCAATCAAAAATACATTAAAACTCTAATTCACATGCACTTAAGTGCCATTAATGAGTAAATATGCATTCGAATCATGATTTATTTTGTGTTAAGGCACCTATTATCACACACTTTTAAAGTAGTTCGAAAGTATCATTATTAATTGCAGGTGCGTTAGGCTTGGAAAATGTATAATAATTTATTTGGTATCAACAACAAATATTCAGTATTTTAGACTAACTAAATTATAACAATGTCGAACATTAATTACACGGAATTTGAAAAAGTAGAAATTAGAACTGGCACTATAACTGCTGTTTTAGATTTCCCAAATGCAAAAAAGCCAGCTTATCAATTAACAATAGATTTTGGTGCCTTGGGTATTAAAAAAAGTAGTGCGCAAATAACAACGCATTATACTAAAGAGGCACTCATAGGAAAGCAAATTGTGGCCGTTGTTAATTTCCCTGTAAAACAAATTGCCAATTTCTTTTCGGAATGTTTGGTGCTAGGCGCAATAAATGAAGATGGCAGCATCATATTGCTTCAAACAACTCAGGCAGTTAGCAATGGGTTGCGAATAGCCTAAAATAATTTCAAGTATGAAAAGTAGAAATGTATTTTTAAAAATGATTCCTATATTAAGCTTAAGTATTTTAGGATTTAATTCTTGTTCAAAATCAACATCTAGTTGCGGAAACAATGTCGACTGTAATTCAATAACCTATTCGGGTACAATTCAACCATTGGTGGCAACTAAATGTGCCACCAGCGGATGTCATGCAGGAACTTATGACAGTTATTCTGGGCTAAAAACAATTGCCGACAACGGTAATTTATATAGCCAGGTAGTAAGCAGCGAAAACATGCCTACAGATGGCATTACAATGTCTTGTGAACAGCGCGCTCAAATAGAATGTTGGATTAATGCCGGAGCACCTAATAATTGACATTATCCTCCTGCCATTTTGAATTTATAACCGAGCTTGGTTAATAATTCACCAATTTTTTTTCGATGGTCGCCTTGTATAATTATTTCTCCATCTTTAGCGCTACCGCCGGTGCCGCATTTTGTTTTTAATTCGCGACATAGGTTTTCCAGGTCTTCATCTTTACCAACAAAATTTTTAATTACGCTAGCTGTTTTACCACCGCGGTGATTTTTTTCGAGCCATATACGCAAGTCTTGCTGCTTTGGTTCAAGTGGGATTGAATCGTTATTACTTTCCGGAACTTTAAAATTCGGGTCTGTTGAAAATACAAGTCCTGATAAATTTAGCTTGTGTTTTGCCATACTATTTTTAATTATTCGGATGCATTAGCACACGTAGTGCATTAGGCAACATGGTAATAGAAAATTTTTTATCCTTTGGCATTGTTTCACCATCAATTTGCAGATGTGCATAGTTAGTTACATTAATAGTTAAGGCATCTGTCTTAAATGATTGAAAATGGCGATTCATTAAATGGGTTTGGGTAAAAACCTGCATTACAGCGAAAGGCACTTTCCATTTAGGAATATCATCAACTATAATTACATCCATTAATCCATCACTTAAATTAGCATTCGGAGCTACTTTTACATTATAGCCGTACTGATTTGAATTACAAACATTAATCATAAATGCTTTCCCGGAAATCTTCTTTTCTTTAGCAATAAGTTCGAAATTAAACGAATCGAAAGCCGATAAACTTTTAATGGCACTCCATGCATAAGTTAAAAACCCGCGTGTTTCTTCGCGACTAAACACTTTGGCGGTAAATGCATCGAATCCAATTCCTACTAAACTAAAAAAATACTCATCATTTATTTTGCAAACATCAATTTGCTTACAATTAAAAGCATTAATTATTTCCAGTGTTGATTTAATATTGATTGAATACCCTAAATGCCGCGCCAATCCATTACCAGAACCACTTGGAATAATGGCCAAGCATGTTAATGAACCGACCAAGCCTTTCGCAACTTCATTAACGCTCCCATCGCCTCCCGCAACTGCAACAATGTCTATTTTGTTTTTTACAGCTTCTGTGGCTAATTCAGTTGCATGTCCGCGCGATTCCGTGTAAATTACTTCGTACTCATACTTATTATAATCGAGGTATTTGTTTATGAGCAGAGGTATTTTATTTTTTCGTTTAACTCCGGCAACAGGATTAATAATAAATAAGATACGCTTTTTCAATCTGCGACTAATTTATTATTAATTATAGCATGGTGGTGAGTTTGTATAATTGCTTTTATTTTTTCTTCCATAGCATTTGTTATATCAGGATATTCATAAAGCAGATTATTATTCATTGCACTGTCCATTTTATACTCATACAATCCAATTGCGTTTCCACCGTTAAATTGAAGCGCAAAATGATTGTTTACCAATAAGTAATCTGGTGTATGAAAATTATATGCATATCGTTCTGCAGATTCGTCGAAAACAGAATTGCCGAATGCCATAAAATTACCATTATAGCCGATATAATCTAAAACTGTAGGCATGATGTCGGTTTGCTGAACAACCATATCAGTAGCTCCCTTAAATTGCCCATTTGGTTTGTATAAAATCATCCATGTAGCATGTGCGCCAATTTGTTCTTGATAGTATTCAGCATTAGGCAGCGGTGGTCCGGGATGGTCTGCAGTTAAAATGAATAACGTATTATTATACCAAGGTTGCTTTTTTGCTTCTTCAAAAAATTGTTGCAAAGCATAGTCGGCATACCCAACAACTTCGAGCATAGGAATTTCCCCCTTAGGAAATTCACCAATATGTTCTTTAGGAACAGTAAATGGATGGTGTGATGAAATAGTGAAAATTTCGGTAAAGAATGGCTTTGGCAGATTGCTCATTTGATTTGCAGTCCATTTTAAAAAGGGCTCATCAAATATCCCCCAATTACCATCAAAATCTTTATCGTTCCCATATTCATTTCTCCCGAAATAGCCTGTAAAACCAGCTTGTTTAGCAAATCGGTCAAATTGCATAGAACCATTATTAGCACCATGAAAGAAAGAAGAGCTATAACCTGCTTTGCCAATTAAAGTGCCTATCCCTTCAAACTTATTATTCTGGTAAATGGATGAAATAAATGGTTCGCCCATTAAAACGGGTATTCCACTAGTAACTGCAATAATTCCATGATTTGAGGATTTTCCATTTGAATAGGCATTCGTAAATGCCATGCTAACATTTAAAAGTGAATCAAGAAATGGTGTATATCCATTCCCATGATTAAAGTAGCCGATATATTCTTTAGAAAAACTTTCTAGCACTATTACACAAACGTTTTCAGGTTCGGTTGGTTTCGGAATGGTGTCGGGCCATTTATAATAAGATTTATTTTCGTGGAAGATATTAAACTTTTTAGCTAACTCAGCTTCTTCAAAATATTTTGGCTCATGTAATTCGCGATGTCCAAATGCATAAATAACAGAAAAAGGTGTATTAATAATTAAGGAACTAAATCTGCCATCCTCAATAACTGTTGCGGCTGTATTTGGAGAAATCACTTCTGGTTGAACGCCTCCCCTTGCACCAACAAGAAGAAATCCGCTCATTAATAACATGATACCAATTTGCTTGGGATAATGCACCAAGCGTGGCGTAGAAAAGTGCATCTTTTTTATACGATGCAAATCTGTTTTTCTATATAAATATTCAACACCTAAAATTAGAATAAAGGCAATAACAAAAATCATCCAATAATCTTTAACAACCTGTGGCAGAATATTGGTATCGCCAGTTAACCCGAGTTCATGCGCATCGGTTCTCTTTAAACCGTATTCAAAATAAATCCAATCCCCGCTTTCCAATAAAAGTGCAAAACCATTAAAAGAGTAAAATAAAATTTTAAGTATGCGCTGGTATCTTGAGCTATCGAACCAAGGATTAGGTATAACATGTAAAACAATAAAAATGACATTTACATAAATAATCGATGAAACATCATACCGCAAACCATAAACTAAAATTTGTAAAAACTCACTCGGGGCAATAGGTGGAAATAAATCCATGTTAAATAGAAAAAACAAAATTCGGCAAACGAAGTAGAGTATTAAAATAATACCCAGTCGTTTTAATAATAACTCTATATGAAATAATTGTTCTTTCACTTGGCCGTTTTCAGGCTACAAAGGTAATAAATAATTATAGTGAAAATAGCAAGTAAATTGCGGAAAATCTACACTTTAAGTGTGCTTAACATTTATTTATGCTTTCACAGCCTTAAAACTGAGGTCTAAACTTTTAACCGAATGGGTTAATTCACCTACAGAAATAAAATCGACACCCGTTTCGGCTATTGCTTTAACCGTTTGAATATTAACCCCGCCAGAAGCTTCTGTTTCAAATTGTTTACCAATAACTTTTACAGCTTCATGTAGGTCGTTTAATTGAAAATTATCCAACATAATTCTGTCTATTTTCCCAGCTCTTAGCACTTGCCACACTTCATCGATATTGCGGGTTTCAACTTCAATAGGGAGTTTCAATTCATTAGCGTCCAAATATTGTAAAACACGATTGATGGCATTTTCAATTCCGCCACAAAAATCAATATGATTATCTTTTATCATAATCATATCATATAATCCAAAACGCTGATTATGACCACCTCCAATGCGCACTGCCCATTTCTCGAAAGTTCTGAGTCCAGGGGTTGTTTTTCTGGTATCTAATATTTTAGCATCGGTATGTCTTACTTCTTGTACAAATCGATTGGTATTTGTTGCAATTCCGCTCATTCGCTGCATAAAATTGAGCATAGTACGTTCTGCAACTAACAATGCCTGTATGCGTCCTGTTACATTAAATGCAATATCTCCAGGACTTACCCTTGCACCATCAGGAATAAAAATGTCAACCTCTAATTCAGGGTTCACATGTTTAAGTATTTGTTCTGCGAGTTCTACTCCAGCTATAACTCCTGGTGCTTTTACGAGCAGTTTTGCAGTTCCAGCTGCTTCGTGATTGATGGTGGCCAATGTAGTATGGTCACCTTCCTGTATATCTTCGATGAGGGCTTCATCAATTATGTCAAGCAAATCCCAAATAAATACACTTTCACTCATTTTCGAAGCTTAACTCTTGAATCAAGAATTTGTCGCCAATCTTTTTCATGTAAACATAGGTGCGGAAATTGCCTTTGTCTGTTTTCAATGAACCGATAGCATAATGTGCATTATTGCCGCCTGAGGGGCCATCATGCTTAAATACAAATGTAATAGGAGGGTTTTTGGCAAAAAAGTCTTTAACAATGGCTTCTGCCTGGCTTTTGCTGTAAGCGCCTTCTTTATTTGCAATTTTTACTTCTACTGTATTGTCGAAATAAGCTGCAAGCGATTTCGAGTTACCTGTTTTAATTGCGGTAGCAATATTGTCTAAATCGCCGGTTACTGTAGCAAAAATCATCAACGGCACTAAAAGCATCGTGATAATAAAACCGGTTTTTGAATTCTTTGTCATGGCTGTATAAATTTGGTCAATGCATAGGTAGTTGCTAAAACCATACCAAAATTAGGGATTTTTAACAAATCTTATGCTATGGCTAGTGAATAACTTCTACGAACACACTTGAAACGCTAAACTCGCTAATCTCCGCTAACTTTGTACTATGGAAAGCGGAAAAAAAGCGATGCTCATTATTATGGATGGGTGGGGACATGGCAAAAATGCGGCTGCCAGCGCAATTGCTCAAGCTAAAACACCAAATGTTAATCATTATTATGCGCAGTATCCAAATGCCGAATTACGCACTGACGGCGAATTTGTTGGACTTCCCGAAGGGCAAATGGGCAATAGCGAAGTTGGACATTTGAATTTGGGAGCTGGACGAATTGTATATCAAGAACTTCAGCGAATTGCTTTAGCCATAAAAAATGGAACATTAGCTAATAATTCTACGCTTTTAAGTGCGCTGAATTATGCCAAAATCAATAAAAAGAATATTCATTTAATTGGTTTAGTAAGCGATGGTGGCGTGCATTCACATATTAATCATTTAATGGCGCTTTGTGATATTGCTAAAAATAATGGTATAGCGCACAATCAATTATTTATTCATGCCTTTACAGATGGACGTGATTGCGACCCAAAAAGCGGGCTCGGATTTTTAAAAACATTACAACATCATTTGGATAATTCTATTGGTTCCATTGCTAATGTAATAGGCAGATATTATGCAATGGATAGAGATAAACGCTGGGAACGCATAAAACTTGCTTACGATTTATTGGTTAATGGAATTGGCAAAAAAACAAATGACATTTTTGCCGCTGTTGAAGCAAGTTATGCTGAAAATATTACTGATGAATTTATTTTGCCAATAGTAAAAACAGATTTAGCAGGCAATCCAGTTACAACCATCAAAGCTGATGATGTTGTTATTTGTTTTAACTTCAGGACCGACCGTTGCCGTCAAATTACTACTGTATTAAATCAACACGATTTTACTGTGCTTGACATGCATAAAATGCCATTGCATTTTGTTACAATGACACGTTATGATGCCTTGTTTAATAATGTAAATATTATTTTCGAAAACGATGATTTAACTAAAACCCTTGGTGAAATATTATCGCTAAATAATAAAAAACAGCTACGTATTGCTGAAACAGAAAAATACCCGCATGTAACATTTTTCTTTAGTGGTGGACGCGAAAAAGAATTTGAAGGGGAAACCAGAATAATGGCAGCTTCGCCAAAGGTTGCCACGTACGACTTGCAGCCTGAAATGAGCGCATTTGAAGTGAAAAATAAAATTGTTGCTGCAATAAATAACCAAGAAGCTGATTTTATTTGCTTGAATTTAGCTAATGCAGATATGGTTGGCCATACTGGTGTTTTTTCGGCATGTATTAAAGCGTGTGAAGCTGTTGATACTTGTGTTGGAGAAGTAATTAACGCGGCGTTAAATAATAATTTTGCTATACTATTAACTGCAGACCATGGCAATTCCGATTTTGAAATAAATGCTGATGGTACACCAAATACGCAACATAGCACCAATCCGGTTCCAGTATTTTATATAGATGCACACCCCAAATTTAAATCAATAAAAAATGGTAAACTTGGAGATATTGCGCCTACAATTTTAACGTTGATGGGACTTGCAATTCCAGAAACAATGACTGGGGATGTTTTAGTTGATTAAGTTGGGTTAAAACATCATTAGAACCTACAGTGTAACACCTAGCCCGGATAGCAATGGAAATGCCGCCAATTTTTTAGCACAATATTGTTGGAAATATTTAATGCGTGGAAATGCATGAATGTAATTTTATAAATTAATCAGGCATTGAAATGAATAGCCGGTGAGTAGGTTGATTAAAAATTAGATGTTGCTGCTCCAAAATAAATAGGTAAATTAGGTTTACATCAACCTAGATACATGAATTAAAAAAGGCCGGTTATTCCGACCTTTTTTAATTACAAATTATTTCATTTCGGTATAATATTTAAAAAACCATGGTAAGGTTTCAATTCCTTTATAGTAATTAAATATTCCGTATTTTTCGTTTGGCGAATGGATGTTATCACTATTTAATCCAAAGCCCATTAATATACTTTTTGCGCCTAATACGCGTTCAAACAGAGCAACAATTGGAATACTTCCACCTTCGCGCGTTGGGATAGGTTTTTTTCCGAATGTTTTTTCCATTGCTTTAATTGCAGCTTGCATTGGAGGGAAATCTAATGGCACAACAACCGGCTCACCACCGTGATGATGTGTTACTTTTACTTTAACATAAGCAGGTGCAATTTTATTAAAATGCGCTTCAAATAAATTAGCAATTGTATGCGAATCTTGATGTGGAACTAAACGCATAGAAATTTTAGCAAATGCTTTTGAAGGCAAAACGGTTTTACTTCCCTCGCCGGTATATCCACCCCAAATTCCATTTACATCTAATGTTGGGCGAATGGAAACGCGTTCCAAAGTTGTATAGCCGTTTTCTCCTTTTACTTCATTAACGCCAAGGTCTGCTTTATACTCAGCTAAATTAAAAGGCGTTTTAGCCATTTCAGCGCGTTCTGCATCAGTAACTAATTCTACTGCATCGTAAAATCCTTCAACTGTAATATGTCCATTTTTATCAATTAATGAAGCAATCATGTCGCATAAAGTATTAATTGGATTTGCAACACTTCCACCATAAACGCCTGAATGCAAATCGCGATTAGGGCCAACTACTTCAACTTCCATATATGATAATCCGCGCAAGCCGACAGTAACGGAAGGAACATCATTTGCAATTATTGAGGTGTCAGAAATAAGAATAACATCACAACTCAGTAATTCGGTATTTTTGTTAATAAAAGTGGCGAGATTTGGCGAACCTACTTCTTCCTCGCCTTCAATAATGAATTTTACATTGCAAGGCAACGCATTATTTTTCATCATGGCTTCAAAAGCTTTTATGTGCATGTAAACCTGACCTTTATCGTCGCAGGCACCGCGTGCATAAATATTACCATCTTTAATAACTGGTTCAAACGGTGGTGAATGCCATAAGTCGATTGGATCGGCTGGTTGAACGTCGTAATGACCATAGCATAGGATGGTTGGTTTTGCTGCATCAATTATTTTTTCTGCCGTAACTATTGGATGTCCTGGTGTTGTATTTACCACAACATTATCGGCACCGGCTTTGCGCAAACTTTCTGCAACGGCTTCTGCCATGCGTGCTACATCTGCCTTGTATTTTGGATCAGCACTAACGCTAGGAATACGCAATATTTCAAGTAACTCATTTAACAATTGGTCCTTGTTGGTTTCGATGTAATTATTTATAAATTCCATAAGTAAGTTTTACGCTACAAAATTAAATCAAAATCAGTTAACATACCATTTGTAATAGGTTACAGTGCCAACTGAATACAATTTTTCCATTTTAAATTTTTCTATAATATCTGGCCCTTCCTTAATTACAGATGCTGCAGGTTCCAGATTACTAAATTCTTTAATTTTAGAATTATAAACAACCAAAATGGGCTTGTTGTTCAACGTGTTTTTCAATGCATCGGAAAGGGTATCAGCAAGAAAAATGGAAAACATATCCTCAGCGTAAATCGGCGGTATTCTTGATAGGCGAACCGACATTAATGGCAGTTTAGATTTTAGTTGTAGCTGATAGGTGAACATCGACCAATAAACATCATCATCAATGGTATAAGCATATCGTTCGGAGCCAACCGAATAATAGGGAATAGGCAATATTGCCTGAAACTCGCTGTATTTCAAATTGGGTAAAGCAGCTAATTTTTCTGATGAAAAAACATTTTCATTAACTCTTGTTTGATGAAATTTACGATAGTCGTTTATATCAACAGCAATTAATACAAAACCAATAATTATCAGGTACACGAACAACTTTTTAAATCGACTGAGTATATATTTTTCCAGTAACCATAACATACCAATTTGTGCAAGATAAAAGCACCACCAAGAGATTCTGCCCAAGCAACGAAAATGAGTAATAGAGGGGTAAACTTTGCCGATATAATACAAAGGACTAAATATGTTATCCATTCCCAAAAAACCGAGTTTGGGACCCAATGCCGAAAAAAAAGTAAATAAAACAGTAAGACCACAAATAACTGCGCGTGTTGACAATTTGGGCTTGTACCACTTTCTACTTTTTACTTTATCGATAATAAAAACAATTAAAATAATTGAACCGATATACCAAAAAAAACTACCGAGGTAAGGTGCATTTTCGGGTTCAAATGTCCTATATCCACCTAAAAAAGGAAGTGAATTAATATCTTCCTTCGCCTTATAAAAATGAAAGAATCGAGCTTCCCATGCTGCGTATGACTTGCCGTCGGGCTCGGCTACGCGCAAATTGAAATATCCATCGGTTACATGTATAATTGAAAAAACAGTAGCTGCAACAACAAGCATGGTAATTATTGGAAAAACAATTTTTCGCCAATTAAAATTAAACTGTTTAATATGTGCAAAGGTTGCAATGGCAATAAAAAGGCCCAACGGAATGCCAAGCAATAAAAGATAATACAAATGAATGGTTGCACTAAAAAACAATAAGCAAAATAGCCCAATAATTAATTGATAGGGTATGTTTTGTTTGTTAGATTTAAGTGCATCGTACCACGAGAGTGTCCAATTAATTGCAATGAAATAAAAAATTGATAGTGATAAATTGTAATGCCCTACAAATAATCTGAAAAATTGCGGTGAGGTCCATACTAGTAAAAATGTTCCTGCAATTATTAATAATTGATTGCTAAGCAATCGCTTAAGCAGTTTACGCACAAAAATTGGCGCCAATAATACATTGAGCAACATTACAGCATGCATTATTGGCAATGCATTATTTACAGGATAAATGGTTACGTGCACAAAGCGCAATATCAGCGATAGCAACGGGCTATTGTCGGTATACCAAATGTAATCGCCAAAGGGATAATGCATGGCGTCGTATTTGAAATACCCTGATTCAGGCGGTTGTGTAATATAAGATTGTAAAGTAAAATAATTTTTTAACCCGTCGCCTGTATTGGAATACATATAGTCGAAGGGATGAAACAGAAAGCTATGAAATACAAAAACAAACAAGACTAGGTGTAGACACCAGAAAATATTGCGGTATGTGAAAACAGTTTTATTCATTTCAGCAATATGCTAGTTATACATTTTTTTGCTCAGGGAATCGGTAATTCCATCCATCCCAACCTTGCAACCCGCCAGTATGAATACATAGCATAGCGGAATTAGCACCCAATTTGTTTTTATGAATTAAATCAAACACGCCGAACATCATTTTTCCGGTATAAACTGGATCCAATAATATATTATTCTTTGTGTTAAACTGTTTAATAAATGATAATAAATCAGGATTGAACTTCGCATAACCACCCATGTGGTAATTGGTATTGATATGCCAATTTGAATTGTTATTCGGGGCCAATAAATGGACAGCCTGTGTTAACTGTATTCCAGTTTTTAATGATGAAATGCCGATTATATATGCATTGATTTCGGGGGTTGTTAATAATCCAGCCAATGTTCCACCTGTTCCTACTGGGCAAAATATAAATTGGTATTGCTTAGTGAGTCCCGACAAAATTTCAGTGCATCCTTTAATTGCGAGGGCATTAGTACCACCTTCAGGAAGCAAATAAAAATTACCAAATAATTCTTTTAGTGTTAATTGGAGGGTGTGATTAATTCTTGCATCGCGATAGCTTTCCCGTGAAATAAAATGCAAATGCATTCCTTTACTTCTTGCATAAATTAATGTTGGGTTATTGGGGTCATCTTCTCCTCTCACAACGCCAATTGTTTTAAAGCCATACATGGCTCCGGCAGTTGCAACTGCATGCAAATGATTAGAAAAAGCGCCACCAAAAGTCAGCAAAGTAGTATGGTTTTGTGCTTTAGCTTCAGCTATATTGTACTTTAATTTATAATATTTATTTCCTTGAATTTCGGGATAGGCCTTGTCTAACCTCAATATATCAATATCGTGGCCTTTATAATTTAAAGTATCTAAAGGAATGTTGCTCATTAGCTTACAAAGATGCTGAAAAATATTATCTTTGGCGCGCTTTGGGGGTATAGCTCAGTTGGCTAGAGCGCTTGCATGGCATGCAAGAGGTCGTGAGTTCGACTCTCACTATCTCCACTAGAACATTGTGTAAATTGCACAATGTTTTTTTATTTTGATGGATTACCCATTAACAGAATAATTTCTTTAGCAGTTATTTCCGATGCTCCTTCTCCACCTAAGTTATCGCGCACTTGCTGGTATTCAGCGCGCATTTTTTGTCGGTAGTCGTTGTTATAGATTAAGCGTTCGAAATTTGCTTTGAGGTTTTTCTCGTTGAATTTAAGTTGAATTAATTCAGGCACCACTTCTTTATTTGCAATTAAATTAACCAATGAAATAAATTTTACTTTAATTAATTGCCTTGCAATAAAATACGAAATTAAACTCCCTTTATAACAAACTATTTGCGGAACATCGAACAAAGCTGTTTCAAGGGTTGCCGTTCCGCTTGTTACTAATGCAGCTTCGCTATGGTGTAAAATATCGTACGTTTGATTAAACAGATAAAAAACATTTTGCTCTCGGGTAAATTGCTCGTAGTAACTTTTATCAATTCCTGGTGCGCAAGCTACTACAAATTGTAATTTTGGAAAATATTTTGCCATCGACAACATTACAGGTAACTTAACTGCAATTTCTTGTTTCCTACTACCCGGTAAAATACCAATTATGGGTTCCGCAGATAGGTTATTAATTTTATAAAAAAGCGGATTTTTTACTTTGTTACTAATTTCATCTAGCAAAGGGTGTCCAACATAAGTTACATCGTAATCGTGTTGTTTATACCAATCTTTTTCGAAGGGTAGAATTGCGAATAGTCGATTAACATATTTTTTAATTATCTCAACACGTCCGCCTTTCCATGCCCAAAGTTGCGGAGAAATATAATAGAATACTTTAAATCCTGCTGTTTTAGCAAATGGCGCAATGCGCAAATTAAAGCCGGGATAATCAACTAAAATAACGGCATCTGGCTGGTATGCTTTGATATCTTTTTTACATAAATCAATATTCTTTAAAATTGCGCGCAAATGCATGAGCACTTCTACAAAACCCATGTAAGCCGTTTCTTTGTAATGCTTAAAAAGTGTGGTACCCTCGTCCCTCATTTTATCACCACCAAAGCCCCTAAATTCCGCATGAGTATCAAGCTGCTTAAGTGCCTTAATTAAATTGGCAGCATGCAAGTCGCCCGATGCCTCACCGGCAATAATATAATACTTCAAGGCTTAGTTATTATTTTATTAAATAATTATTATGCAGAATATAATAATAAATAAGCATAAATATTGCCAAAAGAATTGTTACAATACCTACACCGCGCAAGCAATTATCACGCTTGGTTCTGATATAAATAACGAAAGGAATAATATTAAAAAAAACGGCAAGGGTTGCAATAAATCTTTCTTGCACGCCGGTAAAAAGTTTACCGTTTACATAAAATCCGCCGGTGCTAAAACTATGGTCAATTTGATATAACACATAAAACATTGTTGCTGTAAATATTATTGAAACCAACATGCCTACAAAAACATTATCTTCTTGCATTTTATTCATAACACTATAATTTTATCCAAGGTCGTTAAATGATTTAGTGGTATCGATATGTACTTCATGAAGTGGAATAGCATTGTTACTAACGTTCCAGTTTTTATTAAAGTATGCAATAGCATGGTGAGCGGTTAAATCGTATTGCACAGGCACAACAGATACAAATCCATTAGTAAGTGCCCACTCATCGGTATCTTCTCCCTTATCGTAGTTTACAAACTTACCAGTAAGCCAATAATAAGGTCTGCCGTGCGGATCGTTGCGTTCATCATATTCCTCTTCCCATTTTGCAGCAGCCTGTCGGCAAATTTTAATACCATTAAGCTGCGCAACTGGTAGGTCAGGAATATTTACGTTGAGTAATGTATTTTGCGGTAATCCATTTTGTAAAATTTGCTCTGCAATAATACGTGCAAAATGTTGCGCACCACTAAAGTCCGCATCGTGCGCATAGTTTAATAGTGAAAATCCAACAGCCGGAATTCCTTCGATACCTGCTTCCATAGCAGCACTCATAGTACCTGAATAGATAATATTTATAGATGAATTACTACCATGGTTAATGCCTGAAACACATATCTCCGGTTTTTTATGCAGTATTTTATCCTTTGCAATTTTTACACAATCAACTGGGGTTCCAGAACATTCATATGCTTCAATATCGCCAAATACATTCGACTTTTTTAATCGCAATGGCTCATTCAATGTAATAGCATGGCCCATTCCGCTTTGTGGCTTATTGGGCGCTACAACAACAATTTTTCCTAATCCACGTATCGCATTAACCAATGCATGAATACCTGGGGCTGTAATGCCATCGTCGTTGGTAACTAAAATTGTTGGCATGTTATGCTCTAACATAAAATATAAATTAAGTGAGTTTCCATTTGTGAAATTAAATGGGTAGTAAATTAATACCTCAAATTCCCATAAACACTGTTTAATTATTCATTAACACCTAAAAGCGGTTGCAGTTCAATTGGTATTATACCGTTGCTTGATCTAAGGCTACTGAGGTCATAAATTATTTTATCTAGAAATCCTTCTCTAGAAATTTTAATCGCCAACGTAGCTCCTGCCAATGTGCTGATATCTCCAAAGCCGTTAGCATCCGTTTCACAAATTACCTGCATATTAGGACTTTCGATAAACGTAACTCTTGCTTTATAAATTGGCTTTAAATTAGGGTCATATACATATACTTTGGCAAGTGGCAACATTTGCGTTACCTGATAAATATCATCGTTACCTTGTCCTCCTACCCTATTAGATGTAAAATAGCCTGTTCCATTCTTTATTATCATAGCATAATCATCCTGAGGCGAATTAACTGGCATACCAAGATTCTCAGGAACTGTCCAATATTGCTCAATGCGTGTTGATTTAAATACATCAAATCCACCGAAACCTGGATGATAATTGCTGGCAAAATACAATTCGCCTTCAGCACTTAAATAGGGATATAATTCGTCGCCAGCAGTATTAATCGATTGCCCTAAGTTTTTTGCAGTCGCCCAATTGCTGCCTCGCTTAATAGTGTAATACAAGTCAGTTCCGCCATAACCGCCTGGCTTGTCAGAAGCAAAAATTAATATATCGCCATCAGCAGAAACTGTTGGCTGACCAACTGAATAAGTTTTTGAATTTACTATTAATGGTCTTGGGCTATTAAATTTATTCTCCATGTAGGTTGAGAAAAACAATTCCAGCTTTACTTCACCATCTTTTGCTTTAATTGTTCTACCTCGATAATAATTGTTACGTGTGAAATACAATTTCTTATCTGTTGCATCATAAAATGGCGCCGCCTCATTCAATTCAGAATTAACTTGCTCCAATTGCGATATCAACCAAAGTGAATCGTTCTTTAATTCAGTAAAAAACAAATTATAAAATGATGTTGCTGTTGTAGGATTAATTTCATCGCCACTGCTTCTTGCATAAATTATTCCTTTCTTAAAAAAAGCAGGTGAAATTTCAGAATCCGAAGTATTAAATCCTAAAGCGCCGATATAATATTGCGGTAATTTATCTTTATTAGTCAACGCCCAATCGCATGCCGATGCTAAATAATAACCGTCTTCCTCGTATGCTGCATACTTTAAGTAATAAATTTTTGCTGATTTATATTTTCCATTTCCTTTTAATAAATCGGCATATCGACGTAAAATAATAGGATCTGCTGTATTTTGTGAAACTATAACGCCATACCAATATTCAGCGTCAATGTTTCTATGTAACTTATAATAAGCATCGGCAAGTTTTAAGTTTACCTCGAAATTATAAGTTTGCTGCAAATACGTAAGATACATATCGGCTGCTTCCTCATATATCTGATTCTTGTATAACTTATCTGCACCTTGCAAAAATTCATCTTGTGCCTTTAATTGCTGAACTGCAATTAATCCAATAAATAATATCCAAATTTTACAACGATTCATCATAAGGCTTTTCAGAAAAATCTAGGGTTTTTAATATTGTTATTATGCTTATTAAATCGATAAATGAAATAAACTTCGTGCGAAGGACTAAGGAACACAGCATCATCAATAAGCATGGCATTGTACGAATAGCCAAAGCCAGCCTCATGCGCTGTTATTTTATTGTCGGTTTCAAAAATATACTGCGCAGTAACAGAATAACTGCCATTTGTTCTATAGCCTGTGCCAAACAAGAAAGTATTATTAAATATAAAATTCAAATTAATATCCAATTGTGTCGGTAATCCTGAAGCTACCTTAAGCATGGCATCTGGCTTTAAAGCAAAAAAATCGGATATGTCAATAAGTGTTCCAACAGTTGCATAAACTGCATTAGTTTGATCAAACTTATCATCATAACTAACAATATCTCCATTGTTGCTATCGTCACCGGCGCCAAGCAACGAAATGGTAGAAAGGCCAACATAATAATTATCGCTATGTAAATAAACTCCCACTCCTGCGTTTGGCGACCAATATGTATCTGATGCATCTGTAAAAGCAGGATCTCCATCAGCGTATGCATCAAGCTTTTGATAATCGATCTTATAATTTGCAATAGAAGCTTCAATACCAAACGATGCTGTTAAATTATTATTTACATGAACCCTATACGCATAATCAATTGCCAAATAATTAGTATTGGTTACACCAAGCTTATCATGAAAAAATTTAACCCCTAATCCAATTTTATCATTTGCTAAAGGAGTGTGTGCGGTGAAGGATTCAGAACCAGGTGCACCTTCAATATTAACAGCATGGCGATGTAGAAAAAAATTTGTTTCCAACATTCCTTTGCTTCCAGCATACGCTGGATTAAATACCAATTGATTAAAATGGTATTGGTCAAATAAAGGCTGTAATTGAGCAAAAGCATTTTGTGAAAATACCATGCAAACCACTAAGCATAAAGTTGTATATAATTTCTTCATCGTTTTATTACAATAAACCCTGCTAAAGGATCAGGGAATCCGTTAATTCTCAATACATAATAATACGTTCCTTCGGGCACATCGCCTGAGCTGGAAAAAAATTCAACATTCGACTTGCCATTCCACGTTTTCGATTGGTCGCGATTTTCGTAAACTAAATTACTCCAACGATCATATATGTTTAAGCTAAATCTTGAAATCTCAGTAAGCCCTTCAATTTCTAATATATCGTTAATGCCATCACCATTTGGTGAAAATGAATTAGGCACATGCACAGTTAGTTCACCTACAGGTATATTCGTAACTGTAACATTAACATAAGCTGTATCACAAAGTGAAGGTGTGTTATTATCACAAACAATGTATCCGAAATTATCTGCTCCTAATTCTAGTGCAGCATAAAAAATGGAATCGCCTGCAATTACTGCCGAACCTGTTGCACCATCCATTAAAAGTGCTGTTATAGCTAAATCATCCCCATCGCCATCAAAATCGTTGATTAGTGCTGGAATGTAAAAAGTAAAATCTAAAAATGTTGTAGCGGTATCATTAATTGCTGATGGTGCATTAAAATTGGTCGACAAAACATTGATAGCAATTGTTGCTGTATCGCAATAAATTGAAGAACCGATTTTACAAACTGAATAAATAATTTCATCGGTACCCAAATAACTTTCGGTTGGGTCTAATTCATAATATACAATGTCGCCAAACAAAATAGTAGTTGCTGCGTGATCGGCATCACTCAATATTTCAAATTCTAAACCTTCATCATCAATATCAATATCATTTAAAAGCGGTTCAATATTGATAACTGTATTGATGAAAATATCTATAAAATCGTCGTTTGCAATTGGCTTATCGGGCAATTGATTTACTGTAATAATTACAGATGCTGAACCGCAAATATCTGGGTCAGTATCTGCACAACCTGTATATTCAAAATTATCAGTCCCAAAAAAGTCGGGATTCGGGGTATAAACAAGTAAATCGTTAACCTCATCAACCGTAACACTGCCATTTGCAGGTGGTGTTAAAATGGTGAGATAAACATTCGTTTCGCCAGTTGTATTCAAATCGTTGGCCATAACATCAAACACAGCCCCAGCAAAATCTTCGTTTACAACATAAAAATCAGGTGCCGCACTATAAGTTTGCGCCTTTGCACTTGCCGAAATGCTCAACAGCACTAAAAATATGATCACATATCTCAAATCAATAGATTTAATCATTTTCCAAAAATAGAAATTTATTCTGCATTTAAAAACGGATATCGATAATCTGTTGGTGGATTAAACGTTTCTTTAATTGTTCTGGCCGAAACCCAACGCAACAAATTAAGTATACTTCCCGCTTTGTCGTTGGTTCCTGAAGCCCTAGCACCACCAAAAGGTTGCTGTCCAACCACTGCTCCAGTCGGCTTATCATTAATATAAAAATTACCTGCCGCGTGACGCAAAACTTGGGTTGCCTTCACAATTTCATATCTATCTTGCGAAAAAACAGCTCCAGTAAGCGCGTAAGGTGATGTGGAATTAAGAATTTCAAGCGTTTCATCCCATTTTTCAGCATCGTAAACATGAATGGTAAGCACCGGACCGAATATCTCTTCACACATAGTGCGATATTTTGGGTCTTTGGCCACAATTACTGTTGGCTCAATAAAATACCCTTTCGATTTATCAAAATTACCTCCAGCAATAATCTCTTGACCATCAGCTTTTGCTTTCGCAATGTAGCCTGAAATGGTATCAAATGCCTTTTCATCAATAACCGCATTAATAAAATTACCAAAATCTTCAACGGTGCCCATCTTCATGCTGCCAAGATCTTCCTGCATATATTTTTTAACATCAGGCCATAAATTTGAAGGCACATAAGCACGTGAAGCTGCTGAACATTTTTGTCCCTGAAACTCAAACGCGCCGCGACTTAACGCTGTTGCCACTGCTTTTGCATTAGCACTTTTATGCGCAATAACAAAATCTTTTCCCCCTGTTTCACCAACAATGCGCGGATAAGTTTTAAATGTGGCAATATTGTTGCCAATTGTTTTCCAAATAGTTCTAAACACTTCTGTAGAACCTGTAAAATGAATTCCTGTAAAATCGGGGTGACTAAAAACCACTTTTCCAGCTTCGCTTCCGCTAACATGAACGAGGTTAATTACGCCATCGGGTAAACCAGCTTCGCGCAAAATTTCCATAATTACCCATGCCGAATAAATTTGCGTGTTCGAAGTTTTCCAAACTACTGTGTTACCCATCATAGCCGGTGCTGTGGGCAGATTACCGCCAATTGAGGTGAAGTTGAATGGCGACAAAGCAAATACAAATCCTTCTAAAGCACGGTGCTCCATACGGTTCCACATGCCAGGCAAACTTTCAGGCTGGTCGCTATAAACTTGCGTCATAAATTCCACATTAAACCGCCAGAAGTCAATTAATTCACAAGCAGCGTCAATTTCCGCTTGAAACGCATTCTTGCTTTGTCCCAGCATAGTGGCAGCATTCATTTTATATCGGTATGGGCCCGTTAGTAAATCGGCAGCCTTTAAAAAAATGGCAGCACGTTCCTCCCAACTCGTATTTTCCCATTGTTGCTTTGCCTTCAAAGCCGCGTCAATCGCCATTTTAACGTGACTCGCATCCCCCTGATGATAGTGGCCAAGTGTGTGGCTTAATTCATGTGGCGGACGTATAGCAACAGTTTTACCCGTGCGCACTTCTTTACCATCAATAAACATCGGAATATCCACCTGTGTAGCCTTTAACTCGGCAATAGCATCTTTCAACAATTTGCGCTCAGCACTGCCCGGTGCGTAAGCCTTAACCGGTTCGTTAATAGCTTTTGGAACACGAAAAATAGCGTTTGACATATAAGTAGAAATTTTAGTGCAAAGATAGGCAGCCAATTCGTAAAAACCGGGAGCAAATACCGTTCATGTCACAATTGCGCAGAATTTGTAGCAGCAACATCGCGTATGCCAATACATTAAGTACCGGCCTTACGCTACAAGCTCTCCGCAAAAGCTCCGAGGCTTTTCGCTGCAGTCCGGGCTAGGTTTTACTTAAAGCTTTTTATCAACTCCAGTTTGAGTTAGGATAAAATATTTTTAACCCCAAATTAATTCTTCATTATCGCAGCGTTTCCAACTTGCAACTTCGTAAACGAAAATAATGATTTGTCCAAACAGGTCTCCTGCCTTCATTAACAATTAAAATATCGTGATAATCCTGCGCCCAGCGGAGTGGAAATTTTAGGTGCAATCGAATTATTGTATCCTAATTATCGCAGGGTTTTGCATGATGCAATATTTATTTCAGCTACATGAACCCTGCCCGAACAAAAACTACTAAGGAGGATGCTGCTGCAAAAACCCATTTTTCCATTTTTGGAAACTTTTTATATTTTTTAGATGGCTAAAAAGGGATTGTGAGATGAGATATTTTGAGGCGCAATTTTTTGAAGAAGCGGACGAGTTCATTTCGGGACTTTACCATAAAACAATTAATAAATACTTTACAATATTGCGCTATCTGAACAGACGAATGATCCAAAATTATTTAAGAAACTACAAAATGACATTTGGGAGTTTCGTACAATGTATGCGGTACTCCAAATCAGGCTTCTTGCTTTTTGGGACAAAACAGATAATAAATAAACGTTGGTAATAGCAACTCATAGATTTATATAGAAAGTTGACAAAGTACATTCAAACAAGATAAAAAAGGCACTTAAATTAAAAGACTAATATTTCGGCATTAACAAACTAAAATAATTATATGGCAACAAAAAATTAAAGACTTACACACTTACAGAAATGAAGGATGAATATATCGTAGCAGTTGTTACAAAAAGTCGTGATGTATTTGAATATGACCTTTGCATCTGCGTTTTGGGGAAGCTGATTAAAGCTGCAAGACTAGAAACAAACTTAACTCAAGAAGAACTTGGGCGGCTAATTGGCGTTCAGAAAGCGCAAATTTCAACACTTGAAAGTAGCGGTAACAGTGCAACAATAGACATTATAATAAAGGTGTTTAAAGCATTGAAAGCAGAAATTAACATTAATGTGAAACTCGAAAACAACTTTATCAAACTTGTGTAACATTGAAAAAAATGTCAATATTGTTTACCTTCGATTAATTATGAAACATATATTTTTACTAGCGCTAGTGTAACTTAGCATTCTATTTAAAGGACAAAATTATAATTGGAACACATTATTATAGCTCAACAAATGGCTCAAATGTTAAACTAACTATCGGGAAACAATTTAAATTTACTACTATAGTAGAACCTTCAAAATAGTTATTTTTTATTAGCAAATTTTAAAATAAACCCATGAAACACGCTAAATTAAATGCCTATTCGCTAATGGCAAGTACGTTTTTATTATTAAAAGGTAATTTGAATGCCGAAATAGTTTACGTAGATATAAGTCCTGATATCGTTATGGATGCGGATTCTGAAGTTTATTTGGACATTGATGAGAATGGAACATCCGATTTTCGATTTGTGATGCATACGGGATTTTTTGCCGTGTGGGGCGGATATTACAGCTCCTATTCATTTTCTTCCATTGAGCGGTCATTAAAATCGTTCCGTGCAAATGGAATTGGTGGTAACGAAATAGTTTCCGAAT
>Ga0209181_10001083_pt1 | contig 48626 bp, 48 predicted proteins | sample MAT05_FD_187208 | JGI IMG/M metagenome (GOLD analysis project Ga0209181, IMG submission 187208) | Freshwater microbial communities from Lake Fryxell liftoff mats and glacier meltwater in Antarctica - MAT-05 (SPAdes) (version 2) | ecosystem: Environmental > Aquatic > Freshwater > Ice > Liftoff... | reverse complement strand
TCTAGTATGAGCATTCAATTTTTACTCGCGAATACTTCAAAGCAACAGCCTAAACCGTCACCCCAAAATACCCGCCGCCGTAATCACCAAATACCCACACCTATCGGCTGTTTTGTTGTTAAAGAACATTGTTGCTAAGCAACGAGAGCCGCGCATTATACAGACGGAAGAATGGCGGTCAACACTTTCGAAAAAGAAATTTTATTTCGAGCTGAAAATGCTCGTCCGCGCTGCGCTTAAATCAGCGTCACGCGAGCAAATTTGCGCTTGCCAACTTGCAGCACGAAGGTGCTATCGGCATGAAGAACAAGTGCGCGATCGCTGATCTTTTCACCATCCATGCGAACGCCACCTTGCTCGATCATGCGCAAGGCTTCGGAGGTGCTGGCAGTGAGTCCAGCCTGTTTCATCACTTGCGCAATGGGTATGCCTTGCGCATCGCAAGCGACCTCAAACTCATCCATCTCATCGGGAATGGCGCCTTGCCGAAAACGTGCTTCAAAATCCGCCAGCGCATCTTCGGCCGCCTTGCGTGTATGGAAGCGCTCGACGATTTCTTGCGCCAGCATCACCTTCACGTCGCGCGGGTTGCGTCCAGCAGCGACTTCCTGTTTGAGTAGCGCAACTTCATCGCTGCCCCGGAACGACAACAGGTCGAAATAGCTCCACATCAACTCGTCGGATACCGACATTAGTTTACCGAAAATTTCCTTGGGAGCTTCGTTGATGCCCACATAGTTACCGTAGGACTTGGACATTTTCTGGACGCCGTCCAGCCCGACTAACAAGGGCATGGTAAGGATGCATTGCGGCGTCTGCCCGTAATGCTTCTGCAGTTCGCGCCCGACCAGCAGATTGAATTTTTGATCGGTGCCGCCCAGTTCGACATCGGCGCGCATAGCCACAGAATCGTAGCCCTGGCACAAGGGGTAGAGAAATTCGTGTATCGCTATCGGCTGGCCGCTCGTGTAGCGCTTGGCAAAATCATCTCGCTCAAGCATGCGCGCCACGGTGTGCAAGGCGGCAAGCTTGATCATGCCGGCGGCGCCGATAGGCTCGAACCAGGTAGAGTTGAAACACACCTCGGTTTTTTCGGGGTCGAGTATCTTAAACACCTGCTCGCGATAGGTTTGCGCGTTCGTGAGGATCTGTTCGCGCGAGAGCGGCGGTCGAGTGGCATTGCGTCCGGTCGGGTCACCGATCATGCCGGTGAAGTCGCCGATCAGGAACATCACATGGTGGCCCATCTCCTGAAAATGCCGCAGTTTGTTGATCAAAACCGTATGTCCCAGGTGCAGGTCCGGTGCGGTCGGATCGAAGCCGGCTTTAATGCGCAATGGCCGGCTGGCTTTGAGTTTATCGACCAACTCGGCTTCGATAAGCACTTCATCGGCGCCGCGCTTAATGAGGGTCAGGGCTGCCTGAACATCTGTCATAATCTTTTTAGTCTCGACTACTGGGTATGGCTTTGGCCAGATTTTTGTTAAACTCGCCCGTGCATTTTTGCCCGTGCGCCATATGAAACTCGAAAAGACAAGAATTTTAGCGCATCTCCCTAGCCTAAGCGACGCCCGACCTAAGCATCTTTGGGCTGGCGTGACGCTCATGGGCGTGCTGACGTTCAGCATGGTTGCTGCTTTTGGCACCGCACCCACCAGTTCCGAAATTCAGGCCTTCCAGCAAACCGTGGTTGAGGCATTACCAGTGCCGTCAACGGAACGCCGCGATCTCGGCATTAATGGCAATGGCAGCTATGTGCGGGAGGAACGCATACGGCACGGCGACAGCGCCGCCGCCTTGCTGGCGCGTTTAGGCGTGCAAGACGAGCAAGCCTTCGCTTTCCTCAGACAACAATCCGAGACGCAATCAATATTCCGCCAGCTCAAGCCGGGCAAAGTCGTGACTGCGAAGACTAACGAGTCCGGCGAACTGCTGTCACTGGTATTCCCGCTGAATGGTGCCCAGGACAATGCTTTGGTCGTCGATAGACGCGACGGTCGCTTGCAAGCAGGCGAGCAAGCGTTGCAGCTCTCCGCCCAGATCACCATGCAGTCAGGCGAAATTCGCAACTCGCTGTTCGGTGCGACCGATGCAATCGGCCTACCCGACAGTGTTGCGCTACAGTTGGCAGATATCTTCGGGGGCGACATCGATTTTCACCGTGATCTACGTCGCGGCGACCGTTTCAGCGTGGTGTATGAAACGCTCTACAGCCAAGGCCAAGCGGTTCGTACCGGCCGTATCCTCGCCGCAGAATTCATAAACCAGAGTAAGGCCTACCGGGCCGTTTGGTTCGAAAGCCAGGACGGGCAAGGTTATTACACGTCCGAAGGCAAGAACCTACGCAAGGCATTCCTGCGTTCCCCCTTGGAGTTTTCACGCATCAGCTCCGGCTTCACCTCGGCGCGTTTCCATCCAATACTACAAAAATGGCGTGCGCATAAGGGCGTGGATTACGCCGCCCCGACCGGAACCCGTATCAAAGCCACCGGCGACGGCATCGTCGAGTTTGTCGGCAAGCAAGGCGGCTATGGCAATCTGCTGGTCCTGCGTCATCAGGGGAAATTCAGCACGGCTTATGGTCATTTAAGCGGTTTTGCGGCTGGCCTGCGCAAGGGCTCTCGTGTGTCGCAAGGCGACGTAATCGGCAGTGTTGGCCAGACTGGCTGGGCAACGGGGCCTCATTTACACTACGAGTTCCGCGTGAATGACGTGCAGCAAAATCCGCTGGCCATCAATCTACCCAGCGCGCCACCACTGGTAGCTCAGCAAATGGTGCAATTCAAGCAATACGCCGCCCCGCTGTCGGCCCGTCTGGATCATATCCGAGGGGTTGATCTCGCGCTGCTTGACTGATTCCGAACACCTTCTGGACGATTGATTGCACAGGGTAAACGACAATGGGGAGCCGAAGCTCCCCATTGGCCGATTGTCGATTTCGCTTAGACAGAGAACGAAGAGCCGCAACCGCAGGTCGAAGAAGCGCCCGGATTCTTAATTACAAATTGAGCGCCTTCCAAGCCTTCCGAAAAATCGATCTCGGCGCCGACCAGGTATTGATAGCTCATCGGGTCTATCAACAGTGTCACGCCATTCTTATGCATAGCGGTATCGTCTTCATTTTGCACTTCGTCAAACGTGAAGCCGTACTGGAAGCCGGAACAGCCGCCACCGGTGACGAACACCCGTAGTTTAAGATCGGCATTGCCTTCTTCCTCGATCAGTTCACGCACCTTGCTGGCGGCACTGTCAGTGAAAATCAGTGGCGCGGGCATTTCAGTTACAGCATTCATGTGTAGCTCCTGAGCAAATTGTAACTATATCAATATAGAACCGAACAACTGCCGGGTCAATTACTCGACGCCAGCTTCAATTCAACCGTGCTCTTGCCGGCGACGCCCTGGTGCACCAGCCGACCTTGCACGATGGCACCCAAGTGCATTTCCAGCGTGTTGTACTGCACATCACCTGTGACCTTGGCGCGGGGCTGGAGTTCAAGGAACTCGCTCGAATGCACTGGCCCGATGATGGTGCCGTTGATGACGAGGTGGGATACATGAATTTCACCTTCAATGCGCGCATGCTCACTCACCACCAAAGTTCCACCTTCTTCGCCGGTAGCCCGAACATTCCCTTTTACCTCACCATCAACGCGTAGGCCACCGGCAAAAGTCACGTTGCCTTCGATCTTGGTCCCGGCACCGATCAAACTGTCGATGCGACTTTGCGGCTTGCTGGCTCTCTTTTTCAGGAACATGGTGGTCCTTTCTCAAAGGGTCACGGACTGTGTGGCGCGCATGACGCCGTCCTGCATCAAACGGACTTCCACACTAGCGATGCGCGCTCCGGGGGGGAGGTTGAACGTGCCGTCTACGCGCTGAAAATGCTTGAAACTGATGTTGTACCGCTGACGGTTCGTATCGTTGGCGGCAGGAAAAATCATCATAGCACTTTTGCTATCCTGCTGCACCGCGACAAGAAGCTGGATATTGCCTTTGAATTCACGCTCCTTTTTCCCTCCTTGGGCCGCTGCCAACACGCGATAGCGATATTGCCCCGGCACCGAGTCCGGCTCCACGCGCAAGCGATTTAGCGAGAAGCCGGCGTCCTTGCCGTCCGCGACCGCCAGATTCTCGAAGAACGCCATGTCTTCTTTAAGCCGCGCGTTCTCCTCCTCCAGCGTCTTAACCTGGCGGGCGAGTTGCTGCTGGGCCGTACGTTCAATTTGTAGGGTGCTCTCGCCCGCGTTCACAAATGCACGTAACTGTGCAGATTCTTTGTCCAGTTCATCCACCCGATCACGCAACGCCATAAGTTCCTGTTGGGACTCCTTGCTGTCGAACCCTGCGAAACGGCGGCCGGTGTCATAAATCCAACCCGCCGAAGCAAGCGACAAAGACAATACCGCGACTGCGGCAAGCGCCCGCAAATGCCATGGAATATGGGTGCGCACCGCGACGCGCGGTGCGGAGATGCCGAAACGGCTGCGCCAACGGCGCAGCCTTACGGCAAAACGGGAATCTGCGTAAGGCCGGCGCACTCGTCAAGCCCGAACATGATGTTCATATTCTGCACGGCCTGACCTGCCGCTCCTTTTACCAAATTGTCGATCACCGATAAAACCACGACGGTGTCGCCATCTTGCGGACGATGCAAGGCGATGCGGCAGAGATTGGACGCACGAACCGAGCGGGTCTCAGGACAACTGCCGAATTTCATGACATCCACGTAAGGCTCATTGCGATAGCGCTCCTCGTAGAGTGCTTGCAAGTCGGCCTCTTTGGTGAGGCGAGCATAAAGTGTGGCATGGATGCCGCGTATCAAAGGCGTAAGGTGCGGCACAAAGGTCAGACCCACTTTTTGCTTGGCCGCCAAAGCCAGGCCTTGGCTGATTTCAGGTAAGTGACGATGTCCGGATACCCCGTAGGCCTTGAAGTTGTCCGCCGCCTCCGAGAATAGTGTATGCACCTCCGCCTTGCGACCGGCACCCGACACGCCAGACTTGGCATCGGCAATCAGGTGATCTAAGTCGACCAAGCCGGCTTCTACCAGCGGCAGGAACCCCAGCTGTACTGCCGTTGGATAGCAGCCTGGATTGGCCACGAGGCGCGCGCCCTGGATTTTTTCGCGATTTACCTCAGGCAGACCATACACAGCCTCACCGACCAGCGCGGCCGAGGCGTGTTTCATGCCATACCACTTTTCCCATTCAGCGACATCTTTAATGCGGAAATCGGCGGCAAGATCAACAATCCGCACGCCCGCATCTAGCAGCGCCCTTGCTTCGTTCATCGCAACGCCGTTCGGTGTAGCGAAGAAGACGACATCGCAACCATCCAACGCTGCCCCTTTGGGCTCGACGAAACTGAGCGAAACGCGGCCGCGCAAGCTGGGAAACATGTCGGCGACAGGCGTACCGGCGTCACCCCGCGAGGTGATCGCCGTTAACGCCACCTGCGGATGCTGGGCCAACAGACGTAGTAACTCCACGCCGGTGTAACCCGTACCGCCCACGATACCAACTTTGATCATTAGGTCCTCACTGCAAAGAGAATCAATGGTAATTCACGCCCATTGGCGCGTGCAACCCACGCAAAAAACAAAAGCCGCCAGAAGGCGGCTTTTGTCGAAGCAACAGGCGACGCCTAACGCTTGGAGAACTGCTTACGACGGCGAGCTTTGTGGAAACCCACCTTCTTCCGCTCGACTTCGCGCGCATCGCGCGTCACAAAGCCGGCATGGGAGAGGACGGGCTTCAAGGTCGCGTCGTACTCAATCAAAGCGCGCGTAATGCCATGACGGACTGCCCCGGCCTGACCGGACTCGCCGCCGCCGGCGACGTTCACCATAATATCGAAAGTGGCGGAATGCTCAGTCAACTCGAGCGGCTGACGTACCACCATGCGCCCCGTTTCGCGCGAGAAAAACTCGTCGACAGGCTTGTCGTTGACGACGAATTTGCCGCTACCGGCCTTGAGAAAAACCCGAGCCACGGCGGTCTTGCGACGACCCGTGCCATAGTAATAGTTAGCAGCCATGGTTCTTTATATCTCCAACGACTTCGGTTGTTGCGCGACATGCGGATGGGTCGCACCGGCGTATACCTTGAGCTTCTTGATCATTGCGTAGCCCAACGGTCCTTTGGGTAACATGCCCTTCACGGCCTTTTCCAGAACTCGAGTCGGGGCGCGCTGCTGCAGCTTTGCAAAAGTATCTTTGTAAATACCGCCGGGGTAGCCGCTGTGGCGGTAATACACCTTCTTTTCTTCCTTGCCGCCGGTGACGCGCAGTTTTTCCGCGTTCACCACAACAATGAAATCGCCGGTATCAACGTGCGGGGTAAAAATCGCTTTGTGTTTGCCGCGCAGGCGGCGAGCAATCTCTGTGGCCAGCCGGCCGAGCACTTTGTCGGTCGCGTCAACGACGAACCAGTCGTGCTGCACTTCGTGCGGCTTAGCGGAAAAGGTTTTCATGAGGTTAGCCTCTGCATCAGCGTAAAGCGGAAAGCCGCGCATTGTAGGGTAGTTGGTACAAAGCTGTCAAACACCCAAGTAAAGTGGATTTGTCTGATGTGGGAATGCTCGTCCTCGGACAGTAAAAAAAACGCGACTCGGGGGAGGAGTCGCGTTAAATCCACACCAAAGGAGGAGGGTGGAGGAGACAATCGCTGGCTACAAATTCGCAGCAGTTATTTGAAGTATGGCAAAGCCGTTTGTGCATTGCAAGATAAATTTGTGCGGTGCCACATTACTTTTTGGAATGATATTATTTTCATATGATTAATCCGCAATGAATAGATTCTACTTTAAATATATTCGGTCTGCACTCACGCTCCGATTTTCGCTTAAAAAGGCTGCGCAAATGGCCGCTGCCGTTGCGCCTCACTCATCGCTTTTCCGCTAACATGCGGCCCTTCAACGACGCGACGAGGCTTTATGGAATGCACAGTCAAATGGATGGGTGAAGATGGCATGGCCTTCGCGGCGGAAACAGGCAGCGGTCATCTCGTTACCATGGACGGCGCGCCGGAAGGTGGCGGCCACAATCTTGCGCCGCGGCCCATGGAGTTAATGCTCGCCGGCACCGGCGGATGCACGGCATACGATGTAGTTCTGATTCTGAAGCGAGGACGCCAAGCCGTTACCGGCTGCGACGTTTCATTAAAAGCTGAGCGCGCGGAGACAGACCCGAAAGTGTTTACCCGCATCCACTTTCATTTTCGAGTGAAGGGCAAAGACCTGAAGGCTGAGGCTGTCGAAAGAGCGATTCACCTTTCAGCCGAGAAATACTGCTCAGCCTCGATTATGCTGGGAAAAACCGCAGTCATCACCCACGACTGGGAAATCGTCGAAGGCTAACCGTGCCGCTTTAGACCCAGTAAGCCACGCGGGTCATGGCGCCCGACGCCAGTTTCATCGCAAGTTTCGCCGGGATGGGCAACTCGTGCGCCCCCAATCGCACGGCGGTGCGCGCGTGTTCGATTTCATCCGTTTTCATCTGCTCGACTATTGTCCAAGATTTGCGATCCGCATCAGGCAGACGACGCAAATGGCCGTCCAAGTGAGCCTCGACCTGTCGCTCGGTTTCCGCGAGAAAGCCAAGGTTCCAGCCGTCGCCAAGTTTTCCTACGAGCATACCGATGGCCAGCGACCCGCTGTACCAAAGCGGGTTCAGCAGACTGGTGCGTCCGCCGAGTTCCTCGATACGCCCTGCCGTCCATGCCAGATGTTCGGTCTCTTCGTCCGCTGCGGCCTTGAGTGCCTGACGAATGGTGGAATCGGCCGACGTCAGTGCCTGGCCTTGATACAGCGCTTGGGCACATATCTCGCCGCAATGATTGACACGCATAAGTCCGACGACCAACCGCTTTTGATCGCCAGACAAACTCGCTTCGGGCAGCGTTGCTCCCGGCACCGGTCGAACGCTACGCGCCGGCGCAAAAACCGCGCGCAGGGCCTTGTCGAACTCGTTGATTAGCCTATCCATCATGATTCGATACCCTTGGTCTTTATAGATTCTGGCGAGAAGTATAATTCCTTGTCGACCGCCATTGCCCTCGGTCTTTTTTGGAGATCGCTTCGTGAAAAAACTCGCTGCCAGTTGCTTGCTCGCTTTATGCGCCACGACCACCTTCGCCGGCTCCAATATGCAACCCGGCCTTTGGGAAATCACCACCAAGGTGGAAATGGCAGGCATGCCGGCAAACCTGCCTCCGACCACGATACGCCACTGCGTCAAACCGGCGGATATCGAATCGGGTCGTCACGCCGTCCCGCAAAATACCGACAAAAAATGCGAGATGAAGGATTTCAAAGTTCAGGGAAATACTTCGAGTTGGAGCATGGTTTGCAAGGGTGAAAGCGCGATGAGCGGCAGCGGCACGATCACCTACACCGGCAACAGCTATAGTGGCAGCAGCAAAATGACCATGACCCATGGTGGTAAAGCCATGAATATGGCCCAGACCTACAGTGGCAAACGTGTCGGCGACTGCCAGTAGCAGCTTTATTTGAGGCTCGGGTGGCCACCCCGCTTGAGCGCATCCAGCCCTTCCTCGGCGCTTAGTATGGCGCGGCCGTTAGGGCAAAAATATTCTTTGGAGAGCGCAGGCTGATAGCCGTTGGGGCTTGCGGATGGTATTGGCGTCCACGCTTTGGCTCGAGCTAGGCTCCATGTCTTGTCGCTGCGACCAAGCGCATAAACGCGCCGTTCGTAAGTATCACAGTGCAGCCCTTCGAAACTCACGTTGCTGACGCCACTGGGCGTTTTGATGGCGACCACGTAGCGAACAACGCTGTCGGTGCCGACGCTGAGTGATTTGGCGTCGATGAAAAATTTATTGGGCGTTGCCGCGCTGACGTAGAACTCGACGTAGTTTTCCGGGCGAGGATATTCGGGCGGCGCTGCCTCCAGCTCCTGCCAGGGCGTCAATGACTCCTCATCTATATTGACCCCATATTTCTTGTCGTCGAACTGAGCGTGGGCAGCGCCGCTCAACACGACGGCCAACAAAAACCCGTAAGCGCCCAGGAAAAGAACCCGCATTTTTTGGCGAAATATCCGAAAGAGAGAGGCGGCAACCACTTAGGGCTGTAGCAGCGTGCCATCCCACTTGGGATGACGATCAGAGGCACGCTGAAAGGCAAAACGCGCGAGCTCCGTCAAAGCCATCTGATACACGCCGCGCTTGAAGTCGATGACGGCGTCCAGCGGCACCCAGTACTCGCTCCAGCGCCAGGCATCGAACTCGGGATGGTCGCTGGCACGCAGACAAACGTCACAATCCCGGCCGGTCAGCCGGAGCAAGAACCAGATTTGCTTCTGACCACGATAAGTGCTGCGCCATTCGCGCCGTATCCAATGCTTTGGCACTTCATAACGCAACCAATCGCGGGTACGCCCCAGTATGCTGACATGCTCCTGCCGCAAGCCGACTTCTTCGTGGAGCTCGCGGAACATCGCCTGTTCCGGCGTTTCGCCGTGTTTAATCCCGCCTTGCGGAAACTGCCAGGAATGTTCCTTTATGCGCTTGCCCCAAAAGACCTCGTTCTTGCCATTGACCAGGATAATGCCGACGTTTGGGCGATAGCCTTCACGGTCGAGCATAGCTGCTACCTCAAAATTCGCACTGCAATCATTCTTCCACAATTCGCCAGCGATGGAAAGCACGGGTCGGAAAATCGCCGCGCTGCGGTAGAATTTCAGCTTTTCCAGCACTGAACAAACCATGCGCGCCTCGCAATTTTTCATCGCCACACTGAAAGAAGCCCCCTCTGACGCCGAAATCGTCAGCCATAAGTTGATGCTCCGCGCTGGGCTGATCAAGCGCCTGGCTGGCGGTATTTATACCTGGATGCCGCTGGGGTTACGCGTCCTGCGCAAAGTCGAAAACATCGTGCGCGAAGAAATGGATCGCGCCGGCGCCATCGAACTGCAAATGCCGGCTGTGCAGCCGGCTGAGCTTTGGCAGGAATCCGGTCGCTGGGAGCAATACGGACCGGAGCTATTGCGTTTCAAGGACCGCCATCAGCGCAATTTCGTCATTGGGCCTACGCACGAGGAAGTCATCACAGACGTGGCGCGGCGCGAGGTCAAGAGCTACCGCCAGTTGCCCCTCCACTTCTATCAGATCCAGACTAAATTCCGCGACGAAATCCGCCCGCGCTTCGGCGTCATGCGCGGCCGCGAGTTCCTGATGAAGGACGGCTACTCCTTCCATGCGAGCTATGAAGACCTGCAACGCGAGTACCGCAACATGTACGACACCTACACGCGCATCTTCACGCGCCTGGGGCTGAAGTTCCGCGCCGTTGCGGCCGACACCGGCTCCATCGGGGGAACGGGTTCGCACGAATTTCACGTGCTGGCCGATTCGGGCGAAGACGCCATCGCCTTCTGTCCAGATTCGGATTACGCCGCCAATGTGGAGCTGGCCGAAGCCGTCGCACCCGCCGCGCCCAGAGACGAGCACAAGGAGCCGATGAACCAAGCCGCTACGCCAGGAAAAACGCGTTGTGAAGATGTCGCGGAATTCCTACGCGTGCCACTGACTAAAATGGTCAAAGCCATCGCTGTCATGCACAACGAAGTTTTTTGCTTGTTGTTGCTGCGCGGCGATCACACGCTGAACGAAATCAAGGCGGGAAAAATTCCCTTCCTCAACCCCTTCCGCTTCGCTACCGACGAAGAAATCGAGCGCAACCTTGGTTGTCGCGCGGGCTATATCGGTCCGGTGAGAATACGCAAGGACATCTCAGTCGTTGCCGATCGCACCGTCGCGGCGATGAGTGACTTTGTTTGCGGCGCCAATGAAGCTGGCTACCACCTCACGGGCGTCAATTGGGCGCGCGACCTGCCCGAATCCACACTGGTAGCCGACATACGCAATGCCGTGGACGGCGACCCCAGTCCTGATGGCAACGGCAATCTGTCCCTCTGCCGCGGCATAGAAGTCGGTCACATCTTTCAATTGCGCACCAAGTACGCGGAAGCCATGAAAGCGACCTTTCTGGACGAATCAGGCCAACCGCGTGTGATGGAGATGGGTTGCTACGGCATTGGTGTGTCACGTATCGTCGGCGCCGCCATCGAGCAGAATTTCGATGAGCGAGGCATACGCTTCCCACGCCCGATTGCGCCGTTTGCCGTCGCCCTTGCCCCCGTTGCTTACGGCAAAAGCGAAGCCGTGCGTCAGGAAGCCGAAACGCTCTATCAGGAGTTGAATTCAACGGGCATTGATGTGCTGTTGGATGACCGCGACGAACGCCCGGGTGTGATGTTCGCCGACCTTGAGTTGATTGGTATTCCGCATCGCATCACCATAGGCGAGCGCGGTTTAAAGGAAGGCATGGTCGAGTATCAGGCGCGCAGCGATACTGCGCCGACCAAGGTGCCGCTGGCCGACATCGCCGCGTTCGTGCGTGCGAGGTTATGCGACTAGCTCACGTCGCGGCGCTAGCGGCCGGTTTCTTGGCGGCGGCCACCGCCCACGCCGGAACACAAAAGTACGAACCGCTTGCCGCCAGTGTGCAAGCGGCCCTGCATGCTGCGGTCAGCGACCGCGCGGCGCCAGAGCCCAATTGGCGCAGCATGGATGAGCGTATCGACTGGGTGACGCAAATGTCCGAGCGGCTCGTCAAACGCATCCCCAATCCCAAGGAGCGTGTTGATCTGGTCAAGACGGTGAAATATGAAGCGGAACGCGCCGGCCTGGATCCGCAACTGGTGCTCGGGTTAATTCAAGTGGAAAGCGGTTTCAAGAAATATGCTGTATCGCAGGCGGGCGCACGCGGTTTGATGCAGGTAATGCCCTTCTGGATCAAGACTATCGGCAACACCAAAGACAACCTTTTTCACCTGCGTACCAATCTGCGCTACGGCTGCACGATCCTACGTCACTATCTGGATATCGAAAAGGGCGACCTGTTTCGTGCCCTGGGACGCTACAACGGCAGTCTGGGGCAGTCGGAGTACCCGAACATGGTCAGGGCGGCCTGGGAAAAACAGTGGGGCTACACCCCCAAGCTGGCACAACGCTGACGGCAACTAACGCATGCCGGGCAACATGCCTTTCATGCCACGCATTAGCTTCTGCATGCCGCCTTTGGAGAACTGCTTCATCATCTTTTGAGTCTGTTCGAACTGCGTAAGCAACCGATTCACTTCCTGCACAGGGACGCCAGCGCCAGTCGCGATACGGCGCTTTCTCGATGCTTTGATAAGGTCTGGTTTGCTGCGCTCCAGCGGCGTCATGGAATTGATGATGCCTTCGAGACGGCGCACCGATTTATCTTCCACTTGCCCCTGCGCCTGCTGAGCCGCCTGAGCGAACTGCGCCGGCAGTTTGTCGATAAGACTGGAAAGCCCGCCCATCTTGCGCATCTGCGCGATTTGCTCCTTGAAATCGTTGAGATCGAAGCCCTTGCCCGATTTGATTTTCTGCGCGAATTCCTTGGCTTTATCTTGATCAACGCCGCGCTGCGCGTCCTCGATCAACCCCAGCACATCGCCCATGCCAAGAATGCGTGAAGCCATGCGCTCAGGATGGAACTCTTCCAAGCCAGTAAGCTTCTCCCCGACACCGGCATACTTGAGCGGCTTGCCGGTGACGTGACGTACCGAGAGTGCTGCACCACCGCGCGCATCGCCGTCCAGCTTGGTCAGCACCACACCCGTTAGCGGCAAGGCTTCATTAAAGGCTCGCGCGGTATTGACCGCGTCCTGCCCCTGCATGGCGTCGACCACGAATAGTGTTTCAGCCGGCTTCAGCAAGGCGTGAAGCTCGCCCACTTCGCGCATCATGGCTTCGTCTATGGCCAGGCGACCGGCCGTATCGACAAATAAAACGTCGTGGTAATGCTTGCGCGCGTAGTCCAGCGCGCCCAGGGCGATGTCAGCCGGTTTCTCGCCAGCATGCGAAGGGAAGAAATCGATGCCCGCCTGCTCGGCAACCAAGCGCAATTGCTCGATCGCCGCCGGGCGATAGACGTCGCAACTCACTACCAGCACTTTCTTCTTCTGCCGCTCATTGAGCAGCTTGCCTAGCTTTCCGGTGGTAGTGGTTTTGCCGGCGCCTTGCAAGCCGGCCATCAAAATCACCACGGGCGCTTGCGCGGCCAGATTAAGGCCCGTGTGCGTCCCGCCCATGAGCTCAGTAAGTTCGCGATGCACCACGCCCACCAGCGCCTGTCCTGGCGTCAGACTACCGATAACGTCCTGTCCAAGCGCTTTTTCCTTGATGCGTGCGACCAAGTCTTTAACGACGGGCAAGGCGACATCGGCTTCCAGCAACGCCATGCGCACCTCGCGCATGGCGTCGGCAATGTTGTCTTCGGTGAGGCGCGCGTGGCCGCGCAGGGTCTTGACGACGCGCGATAGTCGCTGTGTGAGATTGTCCAGCATGCTGTTCCGATTCGTGGGGGAAGGTTGTACACTCGCCAGATGGCTGAAATTTTACCGCATCTGCTACCTGCCCTGCTGTACGCTTTTCTCGGCTTCCACTTCTGGCGCACGCGCTGGTCGCAAGGCGCCAGCAGCGTACCGCGCAGCATGCTGCCCTGGCAGCGCGTATTGCTGCTAGTAGCGTTGCTGCTTCATGGATTCGGCTTGTATGGTGATCTTTTCGGCGGTGGCGCCATGCGTTTCGGCTTTGCCGGTGCCTTGTCATTGATGCTATGGTTGGCGGTCTTGATCTACTGGGTGGAGAGCTTTCACTCGCGCCTGGAGGGATTGCAGCCCCTGGTGCTTCCGCTTGCAGCGGCGTGTACGCTATTGCCGGTCGGTTTCCCGGATCAACACCTGCTCGCCAATGTTGCCTCACCCCTATTTCGCGCCCACTTGCTCGTCGCCATGGTGGCGTACAGCCTTTTTACCCTCGCCGCCCTCCATGCGATCCTCATGGCGGTGGTGGAACGTCGCTTGCATCACGGCCAAGTGACGAAACCTTTAGCCAGCCTGCCACCTTTGTTAACCATGGAAGCGTTGCTGTTCCGGCTGATCGGCATCGCCTTCATCCTGCTCACCTTAACGCTGGCGTCAGGGATCGCCTTCTCGGAGACATTGTTCGGCAAGGCGCTGCGATTCGATCACAAGACCGTGTTCTCGATCATTTCCTGGCTGATCTTCGCCGTCCTTTTGGTAGGTCGTTACGCTTGGGGCTGGCGCGGGCGCAAGGCTTTGCGCTGGACCCTGGCGGGCTTCGCCGCGCTGTTGCTGGCGTACGTCGGCAGCCGCTTTGTGCTGGAAGTCATCCTCAGTCGGCCCAGTTGACAGCCTTAGGGCCGGTCGCGATAGTGGGTTTTCTGCATCGCCCACTCGCCGCCAGTGGCAATCGCGGCGCCAAAAATGCGCTGGAGTTGTGCTCGACAAGTCCGACAAGCTGCTCGGCGTTATCCTGCTGTTCAATACCCTTACGAATGCCGCAACCGCGACCTTGGGCGGTTTTGTCGCGGGGAGCTGTTTGGCGAGGAGAAGTGGATGCTGGGTGCAACCACCTTGGTCATGGCTTTCTTGGTTCTGATCTTCGCCGAGATCACGCCCAAAGTGATTGGCGCGTCCTATGCCGACAAAGTAGCGCTGCCATTGAGTTTTGTGTTGGCGCTGTTTTTGGCGACACCCAAGGGGTGGTCACAATGGAAGACATCATTGGAGAGTTGATCGGCAAATTCACCACCACGATGCCGGGTGGCGAGGATAAACTTGTCTGGGATTACGGCGGCAGCGCCTTGGTAGATGGCGGCCGCAGCTTGCGTGACCTGAATCGCGCCCTGCGCATGAACCTGCCGTTGGAAGGGGCAAAACCTTTTGAACGGATTAATTTTGGACCCTTTCCGCGACATTCCGGAAGCGGGAGTATCAGTAAAGATCGCCGCCTTACCCATGGAAATCGTGCAAACCCAGAACCGTATGATAAAAACAGTGCAGTTATTCCGCCTCACAGCCTAAATGCCAGCCGGGATTTTTCACAGGGATCAGTTCAACAACCGCCGCCAACCAACTGAAAGTCTTTACAAATCTTGGGTTGAAGGGCATCATTCTGACGATCCAGATAGCCGATAACCGACTTAACTCGATTCAATGGCAGCGTCCCTACAAACCACCCTCAGCGGCTTGGCGCGCGCGCTGGTTCAGCAAGGCCGTCTCAAGGAGGTCGAGGCGGAGAATTTTGCCGCGCTGGGCGTCTCGACCGGGACCGGTTTTGTCAGTCAAGTCATCACGACAGGGCGAATAAGCGCACGTGATATTGCCGTCTTCGCCTCAGAAACCTTCGGCTATCCGCTACTCGATCTGAATGCCTACGACGATTCGCTATTCGTTAGCGGTGCCATAGACCGCAAGTTGATGCACACCCACCAGGTTGTTGCGTTAGCCAAGCGTGGCAACCGTCTGGCCGTGGCCTTGTCCGACCCGACCAACCTGCGCGCATTGGACGAGATCCGCTTTCAAACCGGCCTGGCGGTTGATCCGGTCGTTGTCGACTCGAGCAAACTCGCGCCCATCGTCACCAAGCTTTCGGAAACAACGGAAACCAAGCTCAACGAGCTAGCAGGCGACGATCTCGATCTGGAATTGGCCGAGGGCGGCGAAGAAGAAGCCGCTAGCGCCGCCGGCGCGACAGAAGTCGATGATGCGCCGGTGGTGCGCTTCCTGCAGAAAATCTTGCTGGACGGCATCAACGAGGGCGCCTCCGATATTCATTTCGAACCCTACGAAAAGTACTACCGCATCCGTTTCCGCACCGACGGCATTTTGCGCGAAGTGGCGCAACCCCCTCTGGCAATCAAGGAAAAATTGGCGTCGCGCATCAAGGTCATTTCGCGACTCGATATTTCGGAAAAACGCGTGCCCCAGGACGGCCGCATGAAGCTGGTGCTCTCCAAAAGCCGCGCCATTGACTTTCGCGTTAGCACCTTGCCGACGCTGCATGGTGAGAAGATTGTCATGCGTATCCTCGACCCATCCAGTGCGATGCTGGGGATAGACGCATTGGGCTATGAGCCGGAACAACGTGAAGCGCTGATGCAGGCCGTCGAGCGACCCTACGGCATGATCCTGGTGACCGGCCCCACCGGTAGCGGTAAAACGGTTTCGCTCTACACCTGCCTGAACCTGCTCAACAAGCCGGGTATCAATATTTCGACGGCGGAAGACCCGGCGGAAATCAATTTGCCCGGCGTTAACCAGGTCAACGTCAATGACAAGGCGGGACTTAATTTTGCAGTCGCGTTAAAGGCCTTTCTGCGGCAAGATCCAGACATCATCATGGTGGGCGAAATCCGCGACCTCGAAACCGCCGAGATCTCCATTAAGGCCGCGCAGACGGGTCACTTGGTGCTCTCCACGCTGCATACCAATGACGCACCGACCACGCTGGAACGTATGAAGAACATGGGCATACAGCCCTTCAACATTGCTTCCAGCATCATACTCATCACGGCACAACGTTTGGCTCGGCGGCTATGTTCATGCAAGAAACCTGTCGCCATCCCCATGGAAGCGCTGATCCAGGCGGGCTTCCAGGAACACGAACTGGACGGTAGCTGGCAGCTTTATGGCCCAACCGGCTGCGACAAATGCAAGGGCAGTGGGTACAAAGGGCGCGTCGGTATCTATCAAGTCATGCCGATTTCCGAAGAAATTCAGCGCATCATCATGACCAACGGCAATTCCATGGACGTCGCCGAGCAAGCCCAGCGCGAAGGCATCAAAGATCTCCGCCAATCGGGGCTGCTTAAAGTCAAACAAGGCATGACGTCGCTGGAAGAAGTCCTGGCATCGACGAACGAATAGGAGAAAACATGGCCACCGCAGCGAAATCCATCAAGAAAACCGGCGGTATCAAGGAATCGACCTTTACCTGGGAAGGCAAGGACAAGAGCGGTAAGGTCCTGCGTGGCGACATGCGTGCCGGCGGCGAAGCCGTGGTGCAGGCGACCCTGCGACGGCAAGGCATACTGGTGACCAAAGTGAAGAAGCAGGCCTTCAAGCGAGGCGGCAAGGTTACCGAAAAAGACATCACCCTCTTCACGCGCCAACTCGCGACCATGATGAAAGCCGGTGTGCCGCTATTGCAAGCCTTCGACATTGTCGGAAAGGGTGCTAGCAACCAGGCGGTGTCCAAGCTATTGATGAATGTCAAAGCGGATGTCGAAACAGGGTCTTCCTTGGCCCAAGCGTTTCGCAAATACCCCCTCCACTTCGATGCTTTGTTCTGCAACTTGGTGGGCGCAGGGGAGGCGGCGGGTATTTTGGATTCCCTGCTTGATCGCTTGGCAACTTATAAAGAAAAAATCTTGGCAATTAAAAGCAAGATTAAATCCGCCCTGTTCTATCCCGTCTCAATCATCGTGGTGGCCATTGTCATTACCGCCGTCATCATGATTTTCGTCATCCCGGCTTTTAAGCAGGTGTTTACAAGTTTTGGCGCTGACTTACCTGCGCCGACGCTGGTGGTCATGGCAATTTCCGATTTCGTCGTGGCCTATTGGTACATCATCTTTGTGTTGCTTGGTGGTTCGCTTTATGGTTTCTTTTTTATGTGGAAGCGGTCAGAAAAGGTGCAAATCGCAATGGACCGACTGCTCCTCCGTCTGCCGATTTTCGGCGAGATTATTCGGAAAGCGACCATTGCACGGTGGACCCGCACTCTGGCGACGATGTTCGCTGCCGGTGTGCCGCTAGTGGAGGCATTGGATTCCGTCGGGGGCGCTTCAGGTAATCACATTTACAAAACCGCGACAAAGCAAATTCAGTCTGAAGTCAGTACCGGCACAGCCCTAACCGTCGCTATGCAAAATTCAACGGTTTTCCCAAACATGGTCATACAGATGGTCTCAATTGGTGAGGAATCCGGGCAACTCGACGCGATGTTGAGCAAAGTGGCCGATTTCTATGAGGCGGAGGTTGATGATGCCGTCGAAGCGATGTCTAGCCTCATGGAGCCGGTGATCATGGTAGTGCTTGGCGTCCTGATCGGTGGCATGGTGGTGGCCATGTATCTGCCAATCTTCAAACTCGGCCAAGTAGTTTGACGCGGCGCATTGAAGCTCTCCCGCTGTCACGTGCGGCACTGAAGCTATGGATTCGGTGAGCTTGGTACTGTACGCTGCGGTGCTCGGTCTCCTCGTCGGCAGCTTCCTCAATGTCGTCATCCACCGCGTGCCAAAAATGATGGAACGCGATTGGACGGAACAGTGCGCGGAGTTGCGGGGCGAGGCGGTCGCCGAGGCTGCGCCTTTCAATTTGGTGGTTCCTCGCTCGCGCTGCCCGCAATGTGGGCACGCCATTAGCGCCATTGAGAATATTCCCCTGCTCAGCTATTTTGTTCTGCGTGGGCGTTGCCGAGCTTGCAAGGTGAACATCAGCCCACGTTACCCCTTGGTCGAGGCGCTATCCGGGTTACTCACCGGCTATGCGGCCTGGCATTTCGGGCTGGGCTGGGCATCCGCCGGGGCCATCGTCTTCGTCTGGTGCATGATCACCCTGACCTTCATTGATTTCGATACCCAGCTACTCCCCGATAGCATCACCCTGCCGCTGTTATGGGGTGGTCTGCTCTTCAATACGGCGGGTGTTTACACCGATTTATCGAGCGCGGTAATCGGCGCGGCGGCCGGTTACCTGGCGCTCTGGTCGGTGTATTGGGCCTTCAAACTCATCACCGGCAAGGAAGGCATGGGCTACGGCGACTTCAAGCTCCTCGCCGCCATCGGCGCCTGGGTAGGTTGGAAGCTGTTGCCGCTGACCATTCTGGCATCCTCACTGGTTGGCGCCGTGGTCGGTATTGCACTCATCGTCTTCACTCGGCACGGACGCAATGTGCCGATTCCCTTCGGGCCTTACCTTGCCGCCGCCGGAATCATTGCCTTGTTCTGGGGAAACCCCCTGACCCAGCAGTATCTCGGCCTGTTCTGAGCCGCCCACACGCTTGAAAATCGGCGCCGACGCCATCATATAGGGGTCGGCTGTGACCGATTAACAATCGCCTGGGCAAACGCTGTTTGAGCAAGGCGTTACGCTATAATTTCATGTTTTCTGGGGCTTGCCATGCCGATTTACGAATATCGCTGCAACCTTTGCGGGTTTCAGAAAGAATACCTACAAAAGATCTCCGCTGCGCCGCTCACCAGCTGCCCGGAATGCGGCAAGGAAAGCTTCGATAAAATGCTCACTGCCGCCGGATTTCATCTGAAGGGCAGCGGCTGGTACGCGACCGATTTCAAAGGCGGCGCGAGCAAGCCTGCCGCCTCCGTTGAAACCAAACCCGAAACCGAAAAGCCGGCATCACCAGATGTTGCCAGCCCCGTCACCCCCGCCAGCAACGGATGAAAAAATACTTCATTACCGGACTATTGATCTGGGTCCCCTTGGCCATTACGGTCTGGGTGCTGGCCCTGATCGTCCGCACGATGGATCAGTCCTTGCTGCTGCTGCCGGCTTCTTTGCGGCCAGAGAACCTTCTCGGCGTGTATGTGCCCGGCATAGGCGTGATACTGACTTTTCTCGTGGTTCTGCTGACCGGCTTGGTGACGGCAAATATTCTGGGGCAGCGCCTGCTTCGCTTCTGGGAAGGTGTGCTGTCGCGCATCCCGGTCGTCAAATCGGTTTATTACAGCGTCAAGCAGGTTTCGGATACGCTTTTCTCCAGCAGCGGTGAAGCCTTTCGCAAGGCACTGTTGATTGAGTACCCACGTCGGGGCAGTTGGACCATTGCCTTCCTGACCGGCCAACCGGGTGGCGATGTGGTGAACTATCTGCGCGGCGAGTTTGTCAGCGTGTACGTTCCGACGACTCCCAACCCGACCTCGGGCTTTTTTCTCATGCTGCCACGCGCCGACGTCATCGAGCTCGACATGAGCGTCGACGAGGCGTTGAAGTACATCATCTCTATGGGCGTGGTGGCGCCGCCGCTACGTCATCTTGCCGGGCGGGCCCAGAATCAGTAATGCACGCCAAGTAACCCGGTCGCTCTGTGGCCACTCCAAATCGGAACTTCAAATGAGAACTCACTACTGTGGCGACGTAAGCGCCGCCCATCTCAACCAAACAGTCAGCCTCTGCGGCTGGGCACAGCGCCGGCGCGATCATGGCGGCGTCATTTTTATTGACTTGCGCGACCGCCAAGGGTTGGTGCAAGTCGTCTGCGATCCGGACCGAGCGGAAACCTTTGCAACGGCCGAGCGCATCCGCAACGAGTTTGTTTTGAAGATCACCGGCCTGGTTCGGGCGCGCCCGGAAGGCACCATCAACACCAATCTCGGCAGTGGCGAAATTGAAGTGTTGGCGCAGGAGATCGAGATACTCAACCCTGCGGTTACCCCACCCTTTCAGTTGGATGAAGACAATCTCTCTGAAAACGTGCGCCTGACGCATCGTGTGATCGATCTGCGCCGGCCGCAGATGCAGAAGAACATGATGCTGCGCTACAAAGTGGCCATGGCCTTCCGTCGCTTCCTCGACGCGCAAGGCTTCATCGACATCGAAACCCCGATGTTGACCAAATCCACGCCGGAAGGCGCGCGCGACTATTTGGTGCCGTCGCGGGTGCATCCAGGCCAGTTTTTTGCCCTGCCCCAATCACCGCAGCTTTTCAAGCAACTCCTCATGGTGGCCGGCTTCGACCGCTACTATCAGATCACCAAATGTTTCCGTGATGAAGATCTGCGTGCCGATCGTCAGCCGGAATTTACTCAGGTGGATATTGAAACGTCTTTTCTCGGCGAGAACGAGATCATGGCCATCATGGAGGCCATGATCCGCACCGTCTTCAAAGAAACAATGAACGTTGATTTGCCCGACCCGTTCCCACGCATTACGTACGCCGAAGCCATGGCCTGCTACGGCTCGGACAAGCCGGATCTGCGCGTGCCGCTGCAATTTACCGAACTCACCGATATCATGAAGACGGTGGACTTCAAAGTCTTCCGCGCCGCGGCCGATCTCGCCGACGGACGGGTCGCCGCCTTGCGCATTCCCGCGGGTGGCAGTCTCACTCGCAAGGAAATCGACGACTACACGACCTTCGTCGCCATCTACGGCGCCAAAGGGCTGGCGTACATCAAAGTCAATGAGAAGGCCAAGGGCATCGAGGGCCTGCAATCGCCCATCCTCAAGTTCCTCTCCGCAGAGACCGTTGCCGCGATATTGGCACGCACCGCCGCTGAAGACGGCGATCTGATTTTCTTCGGCGCCGACCGTGCCAAAATCGTGAACGACGCCCTGGGCGCTTTGCGCGTCAAAATCGGCCATGAAAAAGGCCATGTACAGGCCGGCTGGCGCCCCGTGTGGGTGGTTGATTTCCCGATGTTCGAATACGACGAAGAGGCCCAGCGCTGGGTCGCCCTGCACCACCCCTTCACTTCGCCTAAGGACGGCGACGAAGCGTATATCGAAAGCGAGCCCGGTAAGTGCCTGGCCAAGGCCTATGACTTGGCACTCAACGGCTGGGAAATCGGCGGCGGTTCGGTACGTATTCATCGCGAGGAAGTACAGTCCAAAGTCTTTCGCGCACTCGCCATAAGCGCCGAAGAGGCCCAGCAGAAATTCGGTTTCCTGCTGGACGCTTTGCGCTACGGCGCACCGCCTCACGGCGGGCTGGCCTTCGGTCTTGATCGTATTGTCACCATGATGACGGGCGCCGAATCGATCCGCGACGTCATCGCTTTTCCCAAGACACAGCGTGCTCAGTGCTTGCTCACCGAGGCGCCCGGTCCGGTGGACGAAAAGCAGTTGCGCGAACTGCACATCCGCCTGCGCCAAGCCGAAGCCGCCAAGCCGACCGCTTAAGCTGCACCTTCCTCAACGACCCGCGCGCTCGACGCGGGCCGTCCTGTCTCTCAAGAAAGTCGCCGTCCGGCCGATGATGTATATGTAGCGCCTGAACAGGGCGCGGCGCACATTTGCGCCATGGCGAAACTACGTGCCCGCGTCGGGCGCGAGCGTCAATCGGTACACCAGGAAGACGCCTGAGCGCATGGAAGACTCCCTCGGCATCGGCACGCTGCTTATCGAACGCAATCATGAGATGCGGGCCAACTATCGCAACTTGCTCGCCCAATGTGGCATCAATGATGTACAACCCGTCGCCACGGCGGCGGCGGCTATACGCAAGCTGCAGGAACGGCCATTCGATCTGATCATCTGCGAATACCATCTCGGCGAAGGCCAGGATGGCCAACACCTCCTCGAAGACATGCGTATCCACCGGCTCATCTCTCTGGCGACGGTATTCATCATGGTGACCGGCGAAAGCAGCTATGAGCGCGTCGTCAGCGCCGTGGAGCTGGCCCCGAATGACTACATACTCAAGCCGTTCGCCGCCGAGATACTCTTTCAGCGAATTTCGCGGGCATTCGACAAGCGCGACGCCTTTCTCAAGACCTATCAGCTCATCGAGATCGGCAACCTCGATGCGGCCGTCGCCGGCTGTGTCGATGGCGAGCAGATGTTTCCGCACTATGCCGTTGACTTTCTGCGCCTGCGGGCCGAGTTGCTGGTCGCTCTGGGTCGCCCGGAACAGGCGCATGCAATCTATCTGCTCGTCATCGAAGCACGCGCCGTACCCTGGGCCAAACTGGGGCTGGCCAAGACCATGTTCTTACAAAAACAATACTCACAGGCGGAAGAAGCGCTGGCAAGTCTCGTCGAAGAGAACAAACAATATCTGGATGCCTACGATTGGCTGGCGCGCACCCGCGAAGCCTCGGGGCAACTTCAAGCCGCCCAACGCACGCTGGAAGAAGCCGTTGCGTTCTCGCCCCACACGCTGCGTCGGCTGAAAAAGCTCGGCGACATCGCCATAGACAACGGCGACATGTCGATGGCCGAGCGCACCATCTCCGAAGTGGTGCGCAAGGGAAAGTACTCGGATTTTCGCGATCCGGAGGATCACGTCAAACTGGTCAAAGTGTTCGTCGCCAAAGGCGACCGCAGTCAGGCGGAAAAAACCATCCGCGATCTGGATCGCAGTATGCAGGGCATGCCTAAAACCGAGGTCTGCAGCGCGCTCTCTTCGGCCATGGTATTCACTCAAGCAGGCGAAAAGGACAAAGCCGTCGAAGCGCTCAATCGCGCAGTAGCCGCCACGAAAGACGATATCGGGCTGTCCGACGCTGTCAAACTCGATCTGGTGCAAACCTGCCTGGATAATGACCAGCAGCAAGCCGCCGTCGACATGATGTCAGAAGTCATGCGCAATGCCTCTGATGATGCGGCACTGAACAAAGCCAAGCTGGTGTTCGAGAAGGCCGGCTTCAAATCCATGGCTGAAGAACTTGCCTTGCGCGCCAAACAGGAAGTCGTAGACCTCGTCTCGGCGGGCGCCAAGCAGGCCCAAGCCGGCGACTACGAAGGCTCTGTCGACTTCATGCTACAGGCGGTGCGCAAAATGCCTGGCAATATCCAGGTCGGGCTCAACGCCGCGCTGGCGTTGCTCATCTTTATCGACCATCGGGGCTGGAACGACAAATTCGCCAAGCAGGCACGCAGACTCATCGATGTGGCGCGCCAGGGCGACCCGGCCAACCCACGGATCGGCGCCATGTCGGAGTATTTCCACAACATGCTGATCCGTTACGGCATCACGCCAGGACGCGCCTGAGTTCGGCGGGCGGGCTGGCGCAAGCTTGCTGATTTCGCCACAATGCGGGCGGACAATGCCTAACATAACCGCCCGCCTCGCTTGCCCAATGCCGCAGCGCCAGGCTATACCTCTGCCCGCTAAGCCGCTATAGGCGGGCGTCTTCGGCACTGATAATGACAGATAAACACAAGCAACCGATCTCGGTGCTGGTGCTCATACACACCGCCGCGCTGCAAGTGTTGCTGCTTGAGCGTGCCGCAAACCCCGGCTACTGGCAGTCCGTCACTGGCAGCCGCGAGGACACCGAAGCGCTACCCACCACCGCGCTACGCGAAACGCGTGAAGAAACCGGCATTGACGCACTGGCGTCGGCGCTGCGTGACTGGGGCCTTATCAACCGTTTTGAGATATTTCCGCAATGGCGCCACCGTTACGCACCGGGCGTCAGCCACAATGCCGAACGTGTCTTTAGTCTGCAATTACCGGCTGTCGCGCCTATCACCGTTACACCGGACGAGCATGCGCGCTATGTCTGGCTACCGTGGCGCGACGCGGCCGACCAAGTGTTCTCCTGGAGCAACCGTGACGCCATCCTCATGTTGCCGCGGATTCATGGCGCAATAGCCGATTAAGGCATTCCGGGCAGTAACAGCCTGTGCAGGCTTGCGGCGGGCTCTTTAGCGCCGGCAGGTCCTGACACCAGCAACGCGGTAATCCAGTCTGTGCGCCGCAGGTAAATTCACTTTTACAAGCGGGGCAATAATTCCGAGTGTATTGGTCTGGCATGTCGGCATTATAGGCGTCGGTTGATCTAAACGGACGGCGGTAGGCAAGCTCTTAAGTGAGGCTACACTCACCCGCAGCGGCAGGCTATGTAAGCTTCCCGCTTTTTATTTATGGTCTTGACAGATAGAATTCGGGCTTCAACCGGTTCCGAGGCTCTATGAGCGCAGTCCTATCCCCCATCGTCAAAGCGGGCGTTCTTTCCGAGGCGCTGCCCTATATACGCCGTTTCCACGGCAAGACCATCGTCGTCAAATACGGCGGAAACGCCATGACAGACGAGCACTTGAAACAATGTTTCGCCCGTGACGTGGTGCAACTCAAGCTGGTCGGCATGAACCCGGTGGTGGTGCATGGCGGCGGCCCGCAGATCGACGATATGTTGAAGCGCGTCGGCAAGCAGGGCCATTTCGTGCAGGGCATGCGCGTCACCGACCGCGAAACCATGGAAATCGTCGAGATGGTGCTGGGTGGTCAGGTGAACAAGGAAATCGTCAATCTCATCAATCAGAATGGCGGCAAAGCCGTGGGCCTCACCGGCAAGGATGGTAGCTTTATCCGCGCCCGAAAGCTGATGGTTCCGAGCCAGGACAAGCCCGAAGTTTTACTCGATATCGGCCTGGTCGGCGAGATCACCAGCGTCGACCCTAGCCTGATCTCCTTCCTCGATTCCGGCGATTTCATTCCGGTCATCGCACCCATAGGCGTCGGTAGCGAGGGGGAGTCCTACAACATCAATGCCGACGTGGTGGCGGGCAAGCTGGCGGAAATCCTCAAGGCCGAGAAACTTGTGCTGCTCACCAACACACCGGGCGTACTCGACAAAAACGGCAAGCTCCTGACCGGACTGACGCCGCGGCAAATCGACGACCTGGTGGCAGAAGGCACACTTTCCGGCGGCATGCTGCCCAAGATCGCCTCGGCGCTGGATGCGGCACGTAATGGGGTGAAGGGAGTGCATATCATCGACGGCCGCGTCGAACACGCCCTGCTGCTGGAGATCCTCACGGATCACGGCGTGGGCACGATGATCAAATCCAAATAAAACCGAGCCGCGCCTCGTTGGCACGCGGTTCAATCATAAGAAGAGGACGGCATGGCGACCAAACCGGGGGAACGCAAGTTACAAATCCTGCAAACCATCGCGGAGATGCTGCAAGATCCAAAAGGGGAGAAGATCACCACCGCGTTGCTGGCGAAGAAGCTCGACGTCTCGGAAGCCGCGCTCTATCGTCATTTCGCGAGCAAAGCGCAAATGTACGAAGGGTTGATCGAATTCATCGAGACTAGCCTGTTTTCTGTCATCAATAAAATCGGCGGTGAGGAACAATCCGGCGTCAAACAACTGGAGTTGATGGTATCGCTGCTACTGGGCTTTGCTCAACGCAATCGCGGCCTGACGCGCGTATTGGTCGGTGACGCGCTGGTGCATGAGCATGAGCGCTTACAGGCGCATATCAACCAAATGTTGGACCGCATCGAAGCGGCCTTCAAGCAGAGCCTGCGTATCGCCGCCACCAACAATCAACTGGTGCAAGGCGAGGACATCAGCGCCGCAGCGAATCTTTGCCTGTGCTATGTCATTGGTCGCTGGCAGCAATTTGTGAAAAGCGGCTTTACACGCGAGCCGCTGGCGCAATGGCCGCAGCAGTGGCCGATGCTGCTGGCCGGTTGTCTGTCTGAACCGGTCGGATAGAGCCCTTACTTTTCTTCGGCCAGCCAACGCGCCACATCAAGCGCGAAGTAGGTGAGAATCGCGTCGGCCCCGGCGCGCTTCATGGCCAACAGACTCTCCAGTACACAGGCTTTTTCATCGAGCCAACCATTCGCGCTGGCCGCTTTAAGCATGGCGTATTCGCCGCTCACCTGATAAACGCAGGTAGGCACTTTGAATTCGTCCTTCACCCGCCGAACGATGTCCAAGTAGGGCAAGCCCGGCTTCACCATCACCATATCCGCGCCCTCGGCGATATCCAGCGCCACTTCACGCAGCGCCTCATCGCCATTGGCCGGGTCCATCTGGTAGGTGTATTTATTGCCTTTGCCGAGACTGCCCGAGGAACCCACCGCATCTCGAAAGGGTCCATAAAAACTCGATGCATACTTCGCCGAATAGGCAAGGATACGCGTATGGATGTGGCGCTCGGCATCCAAGGCCGCACGTATGCGGCCGATGCGGCCATCCATCATGTCCGAGGGCGCCACCACATCGACGCCCGCCGCTGCATGCGTGAGCGCCTGCTTGGTCAGCACCTCCAGCGTCTCGTCGTTTAACACATAACCCGAGGCGTCGATCAGTCCATCCTGTCCATGACTGGTGTAAGGATCGAGTGCGATGTCGGTGATGATACCGAGCTCCGGAAATTCCGCCTTCAGTGCGCGCACTACGCGCGGCACCAAACCGTCCGCGTTGTAAGCCTCTTCCGCCTTTTCCGTTTTCAGCTTTTGCTCGATGACAGGAAACAGCGCCAACGCCGGCACGCCCAGTTCCACCGCTGTGCGCGCCACATCACGCAAGTGATCGAGCGAGTGGCGAAATACACCCGGCATGGAGGCAACGGGCGCCGAGATATGGCTGCCCTCGAGCACGAAAACCGGGTAGATCAAATCGTCGGTGGTCAAACGATGTTCGCACGCCAGGCGCCGCGAGAAATCATCGCGACGCATACGACGCAGCCTGGTGGTAGGGAAAGCACCCAATAGACTCATGGCTTCTTCAAGAAAACAAAATTAACAATCGTCGGAACTTCCTGCCTTCATTTTCGCTCATAAGCTGTAGATGGTGTTGAGCCGTCTCCCGCTTCACCTCCCTGAGCGGGTGCCTTAATCTAGTTAAGGCTGTTTGCGCCCCCGGTTTTTCTCCCCTTTTAGCCGGGGGCTTTTCTTTTTTTCCGGCGATTTTATTGCGCGAGGTGGCGCAACGGGTTCTGCGTAGCCCAACCAGCCGCCTAGTATTTGCTCCGCCTCTTCGATACCGGTCTTTTTCAAGCTCGAGAACAATTGCGCGGTGAGCTGCTCGCCCCAGGCTTTGAGCCCCTGACGCGTCGTCAATAGCGCTTGCATAGCCTCGCTGCGATTGAGTTTGTCGGCCTTCGTCAACAAAACGTGAATAGGCTTGCCGCTGGGTGCAAACCAATCGAGCATTTGTCTGTCCAGATCGGTCAACGGCCGGCGCGCATCCATGATAATGACCAGCCCAAACACACTGGTGCGCCGCGTAAGATAGCTTTCCAACATGGCCTGCCATTCGCGCCTGACCGGCTCGGGCACATCGGCGTAGCCATAACCAGGCAGATCGACGAGATAGGCGTCGCTTGCCAGCCGAAAGAAATTGATGAGTTGGGTGCGGCCCGGCGTCTTGCTGACGAACGCCAGGCGCGTGTGGCCCACCAAGGTGTTGATGGCACTGGATTTGCCGGCATTGGAACGTCCGGCGAAGGCGATTTCCGCCCCCATGGGCGGCGGCAGATCGGACAAGCGCGCGCCGGAGACATGAAAAACCGCGTTAGCAAACAGGGACATGGAGAGGACAGATTAGAGACAAGCAAGGCAGTTCAAAGCGCGGGCAAGCGTTTGGCCTAGCCAAGGTAAGTGGTTTAGAATAACAGCTTTTTGGCATCCTAAGCTCTTGAGGAGTAGTCTAAATGCTTAAACGCGTTCTCGTGTTATCGCTCGCTCTCGCCACCGCCATGGCAGTGCAAGCTTCTGAAACGTCAGCTGAAAAGCCGGCCGAACATGCCGCTGCCAAACCGGCCGCGGCAAAGGCCGACCCGGCCAAGGGCCAGCAAATCGCTGCGCAAGTGTGTGCGGCGTGCCATACCCCTGATGGTAATAGCGTGATTGCGATCAATCCCAAGCTAGCCGGTCAAAGCGCGGACTACCTCTACAAGCAGCTCACCAATTTCAAAGCTGTTGGCGCCAAGCCGGCTGAGCGCGCCAACCCGATCATGAACGGCATGGTCGCCGCCCTGTCGGATGAGGACATGAAAAATGTCGCTGCTTTCTATGCCAGTCAGCAACAGAAAGGCGAAGTCGCGAAGAACCCGCAAAGCATGGAACTTGGTAAGAAGCTCTATCGCGCTGGCAATGCGGCCAAGGGTCTGTCGGCGTGCGCGGGCTGCCACGGTCCGGCCGGTGCTGGTATTCCGGTTCAGTATCCGCGTATCGGCGGCCAGTTCGCCGACTACACCGAAGCCCAGTTGAAGGCCTTCCGCTCTGGCGAACGTGCCAACGATGCCAACGGTGCCATGCGCACCATCGCATTGAAAATGACCGACGCAGAGATCAAGGCGGTCGCTGATTACGTCGCCGGCCTGCGCTGATCGGACGGGGCGAATTAAAAAGGCGGCGCGAGCCGCCTTTTTTTTGCGCTGACAGAATAAATTCTGGGGCCGGCGTGTTTACTCAACGCAGCACCCTTTCAACCTGCTTAGGAGAAATCATGCATGCCATAACTCTACGTGCCGGCACTGCTAGTCGGCGCCTTGCTAACCAGCCCCCTCTGCATTTCCGCCACCCCGGATGCCAAACCGGGCGCCGCCCCTACACGTGTTGAGAATGGTGTGCTGGTCGGTAGCAACGGCATGACGCTCTATGTCTTTGACAAAGACGTGGCCGGCAGCGGCAAGAGCGTTTGCAACGGTCCCTGCGCCAGCAATTGGCCGCCGCTCAAGGCTGCTGACGGCGATCACCCCACGGGCGACCACAGCATCGTCACACGCGACGATGGCAGCAAGCAATGGGCTTACAAAGGCAAGGCGCTCTATTTCTGGAGCAAGGATCAAAAGTCCGGCGACCAGACTGGTGAAGGCGTAAATAACGTCTGGCACGCTGTCAAACCCTGATCGCAGCGGCATCGCCGCGCAAGCGGGGATGCCGCCACAGTTTGCTCGTGCTACAACATCAGGACATCGTCAACGAACTGCCGCGCCTGCGCCGCTACGCGCGTGCGCTGACCCACGACACGGCGCTCTCCGACGACTTGGTGCAAGACACCGTAGAGCGTGCGTTGTCTCGCTTCACACTGTGGCGGCCAGGCAATCTGCGCGCCTGGCTGTTCACTATCATGCATAACGTCTATGTCAATCAGGTGCGCGCTGCGCCGCCGCTCGCCAAAGATGACGCCCCGCCCGAACTCCCCGTGCGCGCAACCCAGGCCGATTCCTTGGAAATGCGCGATCTGGCGCGCTCCTTGGCGCGCCTGCCGACAGAGCAACGTGAGGTGTTACTGCTGATCGGGCTGGAAGATCTCTCCTACGAAGAAGCGGCGACGATCATCGGTGTGCCCATAGGTACCGTCATGTCGCGTCTATCGCGCGGACGCGAACGTCTGCGCGCTCTGCTCGCTGGCAGCGAACTGCCCGAAGCGCAATTGAAGGTTGTCAAATGAACCACCCTCCGCTCTGTGAAGACGAACTGCACGCCTACGCCGATCACCGCCTCGACGCGGCACGGCGCGCCGAGGTGGAAGCCATGCTCGCCCAGCGTCCGGAATTGTGTCAAGCCGTGGCGGATTGGCGCATGCAGAATGCGAAATTCCATACCGTTTATGACGAAGTATTGAACGAGCCCCTACCCGCACGACTACTCGGAGAGGTTCGCGTACCGAGGCGTCACATGCCACTGCGCCTCGCGGCCGTCGTCACCTGGCTGGCATTGGGCGGCATCATCGGTTTCATGCTGCGTGGGCACGTCGAACCAGACGCGCCGCCAGTTGCCCGTCTCACCGCCCTGCCGCGCCAGGCAGCGATTGCCCATACCGTATATAGCCCCGAAGTACGTCACCCGGTCGAGGTCGGTGCAAGCGAGGAGAACCACCTCGTTGCATGGCTGTCGAAGCGTCTGGGCACGGCGCTGAAGCCGCCCCATCTCGCCGCGCAAGGCTTTGATTTGATCGGTGGTCGTTTGTTGCCAGGCGAAGCTGGTCCGGTCGCACAGTTCATGTACCAGGATAGCAAGGGACTACGGCTCACCCTCTATGTGCGCCAGGATGCAACGGCAAGCGCAGCGACGGCTTTCCGCTATACCGAAGAGGGTAAGGTCAGCGTCTTCTACTGGCTGGACGGCAAGCTGGGCTATGCACTTTCAGGCGAAATCGACAAGGCGGCGTTGCTACCCATTGCCACTGTCGTTTACCAGCAAATAAATCAGTAAGCTTTAGCGAGTGCGGCCGGTCTACTCGATACAATCAGCACAGGAGACATCATGCTCATCAAACGCGCTAGCGACATCGCCCCGTCGGAAATCACTTCATCGGCACTTTTTCACCGCCGCCGCGAGTTCATTAAGCTGGCCGGGTTGGGCTCTATTGCCGGTGCCGCCGGCATGCTGGGTTTGCCCCACACGGCGAGCGCGGCCACGCGCTTTGCCGATCTGCGCAAAGGCCCTTACGGTACGGACGAAAAGCTCACACCGCTCAAAGACGTCACCACCTACAACAATTTCTACGAGTTCGGCACCGACAAGGCCTCGCCTGCGCAAAGCGCCCACACGCTGAAAACTCGACCATGGACCGTGAGCATCGAAGGCCTGGTCAAAACGCCACGCCAATTCGGCATCGAGGACATCCTCAAGCTCGCCCCGCTGGAAGAGCGCCTCTACCGCATGCGCTGCGTGGAAGGCTGGTCCATGGTGATTCCCTGGGTGGGTTTCCCGCTGGCCACGCTGCTTAAACAAGTCGAGCCGCTAGGCGGCGCCAAGTATGTTGAGTTCACCACCCTTGATGACGCGCGCATGATGCCAGGCATCAGATCGTCGGTGCTCAACTGGCCATATCGTGAAGGTTTGCGGCTGGATGAGGCCATGCACCCGCTCACCATCATGGCAGTCGGTCTCTACGGTGAAGAATTACCCAATCAAAACGGCGCCCCGCTGCGGCTGGTGGTGCCATGGAAATACGGCTTCAAAGGCATCAAGTCCATCGTCAAAATCCGCTTTGTCACCTTTGAGCCGGAAACAGCCTGGATGCGCGCCGCACCGAGCGAATACGGCTTCTATTCGAACGTTAACCCGCAGGTGGACCACCCGCGCTGGAGCCAGGCCAGCGAACGCCGCATCGGCGACTTCCTCAAGCGCAAGACGCTCATGTTCAACGGCTACGCCGATCAAGTCGGTCAACTCTATACCGGCATGGATATGAAAAAATATTTCTAATGAACTTCAGGCAACCGGCAGCGCGCCAAATCGCAGCGCTGAAAATCGTACTCTTTCTACTCTGTCTGATTCCGTTGGCGCATCTGCTGCTCAACGCCTGGCGCGACGAGTTGGGGGCCAACCCCATCGAGTTCATCACAAGGGCGCTGGGCACGTGGACCTTGAACTTCCTGCTCATCACCTTGCTGGTCACGCCGCTGCGCCATGTCACCGGCCTGCATTGGTTGTTACGTCTGCGTCGCATGCTGGGGCTGTACGCTTTTTTCTACGGCTTCCTGCACCTGCTCACCTATCTGTGGCTGGATCAGTTCTTTGAGTGGTCGGCCATCGCCAAGGATATCGTCAAGCGCCCCTTCATCACGGTTGGGTTCGCCGCAATCGTGTTGATGACACCCCTGGCGATCACATCCACCAAGGGCATGATGAAACGCCTCGGCGGGCGGAAGTGGACGCGCCTGCACCGGAGTATTTACGCCATTGCCATACTTGGCGTGGTGCATTACTGGTGGCTGGTGAAAAAAGACATTACCCAACCGCTGTTGTATGCGGTGCTACTGGGTATCTTGCTCGGCTACCGTGCCCTGCGTCTGGCGCGGGAAAAGCAGCGTCAATTGGCCGCCGACCCCAACGCCCGCTCATAACCGGACATCACGGCTTGCCCGATGTGTCGAAGCGGATGATTTGCCGACCATCTGCGGCAACACGCGGCTGCGCCTTCCAGGCATGGCCGTAGACAATCTCAAAACTGATAGAGAGCCGGCCATCGCGCATTTTGGCGGCAAGCGCTTCACGCAAACGCTGCCATGCCAAACGGCCCATGAGGCCGCGATTTCGCCCGCTCAGGGCATTAATAGAACCGGCCGCGCGCAAGTCACGTAAAAACTCTTCCGGCCCTGCATAGGTCAGCGTCAGATATTCCATATCCATCACTGGATCGGTGTAACCGCTCGCCACCAACATGTCACCAAGGTCATGCATGTCGATAAAGCGCTGCACATGCGGCGCATCGTCCGTCGCCGCAAAAACCGCACGCAACTCCTTCAGTGTATCCGGCCCCAAGGTGGCGAACATCAGCAAGCCATCGACTTGTAGCACGCGATGCATTTCCTTCAGCGCAGGCAGCGGATCGTCCAGCCAGTGCAGCATGAAGTTAGACCAGACGAGACCCATGCGGTCGGCGGCCAGCGGCAGATGTTGCGCATCGGCGCACACTGCGCTGGCCTCGCGGGCGGCGAGAGGCGGTAGTAGCCGCGCAAGCCAAGAGGCCCTGCCGCGAGTGTTCTGCAACATGGCGTGAGAAAAATCGAGTCCTAAGCGCTGCGCCGCCGGATAGCGTCGCGCCAACAGGCGCAGATCCGCGCCCGTGCCGCAGCCCACATCGAGTACGCGCGTGGGCGCAAGTTTGACGAGATCGAGTCGCTCGGCCATCCGCCGCGCCACTTCGCGCTGCAGAACGGCTGAGGCATCGTAGCCCGCTGCCGCCTTATCGAAGCTGCGCCGAACGCGTGCGGCTTCGATGCGGTACTCGGCAGGCAGGGGCATTACAAGCGCATCAGAAGCTAGTGAGACCAAGCCGCCCGAAAAGTTGCTCGTCCCGTTGCGCTTCGGGGTTGCCGGTGGTCAGTAACTTGTCGCCATAAAAAACCGAATTCGCGCCGGCAAGAAAGCACAGGGCTTGTAACTCGTCCGACATATCCTGCCTGCCGGCGGACAAACGCACCATGCTGGTGGGCATGGTGATGCGAGCGCAAGCGATGGTGCGCACGAACTCCAATGGATCGATAGCGGGCGCATCGGCCAGAGGCGTGCCGGGCACGCGCACCAGATTATTGATCGGCACCGATTCTGGCGGCGGTGTCATGTTCGCCAGTTCGGCGATCAGCGCCGCGCGACTGCGGCGCGTTTCGCCCATACCGACGATGCCGCCGCAGCAGACATGAATGCCGGCCTCGCGCACTTTATGTAGCGTATCGAAGCGATCATCCTGGCTGCGCGTGCTAATGATTTCGCCGTAAAACTCCGGCGCGGTGTCGATGTTGTGATTGTAATAATCGAGGCCGGCGTCCTTGAGCTGCTCGGCCTGACCTTCATCCAGCATACCCAGCGTCACGCAGGTTTCCAGACCCAGCGCTTTCACTTCGCGCACCATTTCGGTCACGCGCTCGAGATCGCGCTGCTTGGGGCTGCGCCAGGCAGCGCCCATACAGAATCGCGTGGCGCCCTGCGCCTTGGCCGCCTTGGCCGCCGTCACCACGGCGTCGACATCCATCAAACGCTCCGCTTCCACGCCTGTGTCATAACGCGCGGCCTGCGGACAGTAACCGCAATCCTCAGCGCAACCGCCGGTCTTGATGGAAAGCAGCGTGGAGCGCTGAACGGCATTGGCATCGAAATGTACGCGATGCTCTTGCTGCGCAAGATACATAAGGTCGTTGAACGGCAGGGCGAATAGTGCCTCGATTTCCGCGACGGTCCAGCTCCGCCGTGTCGGCGTTTCAGTGCGCCGGCGCTCGGCGATATCTGGGGTCATGATGAGGGAATGGTCAGTTAGAATTGAGCGCGCATCATCGGGGAAGGAGGCAAACTTGTCAATTTTCGCCACCACGTTTTCCACAGTCACACGTGTCGCTACCGCCTTGCTGGCGCAGGATTGCTATGTCTGCGGCGATCAGTGCGGCAACGACGGCAATGCGCCGCTATGCGCAGCCTGCGCGTCCGCCTTGCCGCGTCTGCCCACCGCCTGCTGCCCGGTCTGCGCCCTGCCCACCACGGATGGCGCCACCTGTGGCCAGTGTCTCAAAGACCCGCCGCATTACGATGCCACCGTAGCGCCTTTCGTTTATGCGTTTCCCATCGAACATCTCGTGCAGGCCTTGAAATACCAAAGCCGCTTGCCGCTCGCCGCCTGGTTCGCGCTAGCGCTGTTGAAGCGCCTTAAGGAAAAAACAGAACAATCGGAGCAAGCACCGCTTGGGGTCGATTGCATCATGCCCTTGCCGCTGCATGCCCTGCGCTTGAAACAGCGTGGCTATAACCAGGCGATGGAGATCGCCCGCCCACTGGCAAACGCGCTGGCTGTGCCGCTACTCTGGGAGGCCTGCCTGCGCGAGCGCCACACGGTGCCGCAGACTAGCCTGCCGTGGAAGGCGCGCGGCAAGAACGTGCGCGACGCTTTTCATTGCCAGATCGATCTCACTGGCAAAACAGTCGCCGTTGTCGACGACGTAATGACCACCGGTACGACCTTGAACGAGTTGGCCCGCACCTTGAAAAAGCACGGCGCTGCACGCGTCATCAACTACGTGGTGGCGCGTACGCTAAAGCAGTAACGCAAAGAGTTGCAAAGAGCCTTTACCCTAGAAACCGCAGTTGGAACCTCTTTCAACGCCGAGATCGCAGAGACGCAGAGGGCGCAGAGGAAAAACAGGTCTTCACCAGCTGGGGGAATGGCGCTTGCGCCGGAATACTCTGTGTTCTCTCCGCTCTTCTCTGCGATCTCTGCGATCTCTGCGTTAAATGCGGTTTTTAGGTTTACTCGGCCGCCTTGAGTTTTTGCTCGACGAAGCGGTCGAGCTCGGCGGAGAGCGAATTCGTCGCCCGCGCCCGCTGAAAGGCCTCGCGCGCATCGCTCGCAAGCCCTTCAGCCTCGAGAGAGATGCCCAGCCCCATCCACCACACGCCCGACTGGGCCATCAAGCGTAACGCCATTTTATATTCCTCAATGGCATCCTTGTGACGACTGAGGCGCTGTAGCACAGCGGCATAGTAGCCGTGAAACTCAGCGTTGCCACTCGCCGGGCCGGCTTTTTGCAGTGTGTCGGCGGCGGCTCGCGCATCGCCGCGCTCAACCTGTATGCGCGCCAGGCGCAACGCCAACTGCGGCTGTGTCGGATTGGCGCTCAACGGCTCTTGCAGCAGCGCTTGCGCCTCTTCCAGTTTCTTTTGTTCGACCAGCACGCCGACCAGCGTGAGGCGGGCGTTGAGGTGGCTGGCGTCTTCCTGCAGGGCAGCGCGAAAGCCAGCTATCGCGTCGCTTACGCGCCCCTGATTCAACAAGGTCACCGCTTTGCGATATTCGTGCTCCGCCCGGTCGCTCGCCGCTGGTAAACGTAGCTGTTTTTCGATACTCGGCGGCATCTCGACGCTGCGCGATGCCGGCTGGGCTGGCGGCGCCGGGGCCGCCGCAACTGACACAGCCTTGACGGCGACTGGCGCTACCGCGTTGCCAGGCAACGACAGCGAGTTGGTGACCTTGAGATGTATACCCACCGATGACCCGGGCGATGCGGCTAACGGCTGGCCTTTTACCGGTTGTGGTGCCGGCGCGTCGGACTTGTCAGCACTGAGTAAACCGGGCTTCGAAGGCTTGGATGTGAGGGCGGAGGTCGGCGCGCCAACGTTTGTCTTATCATGCGCAGCCGGCGATATGGGCGTAACCGCGGCGGGTGTTGGCACCGCGACTGCCATCAACTGCGCCTGCTCACTCGCGCGCAACCACAGGATGATTCCCGCTACCAACAGCCCTGCGACGATAGTGCCGGTGGCAATGCGCGACCACGGGGTGTGCCTTTCCGACGGCAGGGGACGAACGTAATTCGCTGGCTGCGCGGTGTCCGCGTGGCGGTCTTCAAGGTCCTGCAACATCTGATTGATCAGACTCATCCAATATCCCTACCAAAAGCGCCACAGCGGCAGGCTCACGCCCTCGGTATCGTTAACCGCGACATGCACATGGCGTGGCAACACTTGCTGCCCGCCCTCCCCGAAGACGGACATCATAGCCTTGTGCGCCAGGATATTCACCAGCCGGGGTGTGCCCACGCTGGCGCGATGCATGCTGCGTATGGCCGCCGACGAAAACACCTGAGTGCCGCGATGCCCCGCTACACGCAGACGATGCGCCAGGTAATGCTCCAACTCATTGCGCTTCAAGCCGCGCAGGCGATAGTGAAAGGTGATGCGCTGACGCAGTTGGCGTATGGAAGGGTTGGCAAGTTTGTCGTCCAACTCGGGCTGACCGAAGAGGACGAGCTGCAACAACTTGCGCTTTTCCGTCTCGAGATTGGAAAGCAGGCGCAGCGTCTCCATCGTCTCCAAGGGCATGGCTTGCGCTTCGTCGAGACACAGCAGCACGGCCTTTTTTTGCCGCGCAAAATTCAGCAGCGCCAGATTAAGCGCCTTCAAAAGATGATATTGGTCGGCGTCTTTGTCGAGCGCCACGCCCAATTCCTCGGCCAAGGCCAGCAACAAGGTGCGCGGTTCAAGATAGGGGTTGGGCAGATAGGCCGTCACGAAGCCCTCACCCAAAGTAGCAAGGAAACGCCGGCACAGCAGGGTCTTGCCCGTGCCCACTTCGCCGGTGATCTTCATGAAACCCTCACCGCCGCGTGCGGCAACCAGCAAGGTATTAAGGGCTTCCTGATGCGCCGCGCCGGAAAAAACAAAGCTGGTGTCCGGCGTGATGCCGAAGGGCGCTTCGCTCAAGCCGAAATGGGTAAGATATAAAGTCTGCGACACGGCTGGTGGCGCTTGGCGCGACTTACTGCGTCGGCGTCAGGCGAGGGTCGTACTGCGGAAAGCGCCCTTGCACCTCCGCCAAATCCTGCTGCCAATTTTTGTCGCCCTGAACTATGGTCGGCTTAAGTAGTATCACCAACTCGCGCTTGAGATAACTCTTGCTGCGCTGGCCAAAAAGCGCTTCCACCACGGGAACGCCGCCCGTGCCGGGCAGGCCGGAACGGTCATCCGACTGCGCCTGCTTCATGAGGCCGCCGATGGCCACGATATTGCCGTCCTGCACGCGCACGATGCTATCACTCTCATTCACGTTGCTTGATGCGAGCGGAAGGCTGTAGGTGCCTAGCGTACCGAGGTTCAACGTTTTGGCCTTTTCCGTGACCACGCTGACGGAAGGATGGACGTGCAAAATAATATTGTTATCGTCATCAATCTGCGGCGTAACATCCAGCGCTATGCCGGAGAAGAACGGCTGTACGGTAATGGTCGGCGAATTGGTGGTGCCAGTCGCGCTGGTGGTGGAATTTGTTGTGATGCTGGTAACAAAGAAGTCGTCGGTACCCACCTTCAGCACCGCCTTCTGATTGTTGATCGATGCAATGCGCGGGCTGGACAGTACCTGCACATTGCCTTGGGATTCTAGGAAGGAAAGCAAGGCCGCGAAATTACGCGTCTGAAAAGCCAAGCCAAACACACCCGCAGCCAAACCAGCCCCGCCCACTATGTTTCTGCCTGGCAGCGTATCGATGGTGCTATCACCGGTACCTATCGCCAACGTCGATGCCGTCATCGGCTGGCTACCAGGCACGCCAGATTGCAGTACGCTCCCTGGTCCGAACACGCCGACATTACCCGCCGAGTTATTGCCGCGACCAAAAAGCGACCAGTTGATACCCGACTGGTAGCCATCTTTCAATTCCACTTCAATGATCTTCGCTTCGATCATCACCTGACGTTCGACCACCAACTGCGTCGCCCGTAGAAAATTTTCTATTGCACGTAATTCGGAGGGAAATGCACGCACGACAATCACGCCGGACATGGGATTGAGAATGACCTGACGCCCGGCTTCCACGCTAATAATGGCGCGCAAAGAATTGCCCAGATCCGTCCAGAAATCGGTATCCGAGGTGGTGACGATGCGGCTGCTATCACTGGCGCGCTGATTGTTGCCGGCACCGCCTTGCGTAGGCGTCGTGCTGGCAGTGTTGCCGGTGGCGCCGGAATTGTTGATTTGGGCGTTGGAGATCGACCCAGAGGTCACGCGCGTGTCGGTCTGACCGAGTCGCTTGCTCGCCAGATAATTGATTTGGAAGATGCGCGATTGCAGCACCAGCGGCTGGATGAAAATGCGCGTGCCCGTTACCTTGTATTCGTAACCGTAAAGCTCGCGGATGGTATCCAGCGCTTCACGCACCGTCACGTCTTTCAGATTGACGGTGATGCTGCCAGCCACTTCCGGATGCACCAGCATGCTGTAGCGCGTTCCGGACACCAGTGCCATGAACACCTGATTGGCCGGCGCGTTGTTCACCACCAGATCGAAGCGCGGCTCGGCCGCAGCCGCCTTGGGCAACTCCACTTGCAAAGGTTGCAAGAGCGCTTTATCAACGGCCTCAGGCCGCCCAGTTGCGTTGCGCGGTGCCGTATTCGCCTGTTTGAGCTCGCCAGTAATACTGTCGAAAACCGTGCCTGGCTTGGTTTGCGATGTCGTGCAGGCGGACAGCAAAAACACAGCGGCCATGCACAATGAAAATTTGAGTTTGGTCATTATCGGGGTCACCCTCGTCAAGCCGGTCATGGCTACTCCTTTTGCTGCGCCGCTTTGCTCTTCTTGATTTTCCTGGCGACGAGCACTTTCTCCGCACTGGGAATCATTTTAAGCGTCTGCAGCCCGTCGGCGCCTTTCAGCACCACTTCCGATTCCGTGATCTTTACCACCCTCGCCTCGCCAACTTTCCCGCCTAGTAGCACGCGCTCGCCGTTAATGACCGCCCAGGGTTTGCCCAACTTGGGCAGCACGATGGTTTGCAGCCCACTGGTGTTGGCGGCCTGCTCCCCACCCGGCAACCCCGTCTGCCCGACCGCCCAACCCGCCGGCGGACGCGTCGGGTCCTGCAAGGGTTCTGCACTCCGGGCAACACTCATCAACAGGATAAGCGTGAGTGGTAGCAGGCGAACGAGCGATGTCATACAACCAACCATGTCTTGTCCAAACTCAAGGTATAAACCGTCAGTGTCAGCGTGGCGCGCGGGTATTCATCCACTTTCAGGCGCACGTGGCTCCAGAACATGCGCTGCGGCAGCTTTTCCACTTGCGCTAGGTAGCCCAATAGCTCACCGTAGCTTCCTTGTACGGAGATCTCCACCCCGTGCTTGAATATGCCGGCCTCTGGGGCTAACGGCGCGACCGGTGCGCTTGCCGTAGTTCCAGCCTCTTTCGGTTTCTCGGCTTTGGTATCTTTATGCTCGATGAGCAGGCTGGCCGGCAAGGTGCGCAACGACACCAGCCGCAGACTCTGGTTGTGCTTAAGCATATCTTCCAGCAGGACGGCCATTTGGCTGGGCGCCACCAGCGTCTGCTCCATGCCTTTGAGCCGGCCGTCAATGACGGCCATGTCCGCACGCACGCGCTCTAACGCTGCGTGATTCGCCGCGTCGGGATTTTTCAAGCGTGGTTCAAGTACCGCCAATTGTTCCTGCACCGTGCGCAGCTCGGCAGTTTGCTGTTCGATCTGGTGTCGTGCGCTTTTCTGCTTTACCCATAGCGGCTCGACGAAGGCGGTTTCGCCACCGAGCAGCAGCACAGCGAGTATCGCCATAGCGATAAGCAGGCGCTCGCGTTGGCTCATTGCATCGAATTTGGCAGCGTATTTTTTCCAGAGTTGTTTCATGGCTTGCGCTCCGATTCGGCGCTGGACAAGCTGAATTCGATGTAGGGCGGCAGCGCGGGCGGCATGGCCTTTGAAGGCGTCTCAGCCACCGGCTTGGCCGTTTCCTCGACGACACGCTTCATTTCGAGTGCGGCAAAGCCACGACCGTTGAAAACCTTTTCAGCGTTGAGTCGTCGGATATAGGTCGGCACCAATTCGGCGTTGAGTGTGCGGCCATGAATTTCGATGTCGTTGCCGCCACCTGAAATCGTAAAGCCGGTCAACCACAAGCCAGAGACCGATTGTCGCGCAAAAGCCCGCATGTTTTCGGAATAACCTTCAGTCTTGCCTATGACGCCCGCTCGCAGCACCGAGATAACTTCTTTGCGCGCAGCGAGCAGTCCCTCCGCCTGCGCCAACTCCGCCGCAGTCTTCGCATTAGGCTTCAGCTCGGCCACTTGATGAGACAGCGCAGCCAGCCTGGCTTGCTCGCTTTTCAATTGTGCATCCAGCGCCTGCGCTTGGGCGTTGAGCTTGTCGGCCTGCCATCCGGCGAAGACGGTGACAGCGATCAACAGCACCAACGCGCCAGCCACGGCCAATCCGAGATTATTCGAATTAAGGCGAGCACGCTGCTTGCGCAACGTCGGATTGAATAGGTTGATCTGCTGACTCATGCCATGACCTCATCGCGCAAGGCCGCGCCGATGATGTGCAAACACTGCGCCTGACGCGCTGAATTTTTCAGTTCCGGGATAGCGGGAAAATCCAGCACCTGGGCCAGATCGAGCGGCTCGATGGGTACGTATAAATTGCCGCGCAGATAATCGAAAAATTCCGGCACGCCGGCGATGGGCGCCACCAGTAGCTTGGCCAAGGAGATAAAGCTGAACTGACGATCAAAGTGGTCCAGCGAGCGCTGCAACTCAAGGCCGATGCGCTCGAAAAGCTGCTGTCGGCGGTCGGCGTCGGCTTGCGTCAGTTGCGATAGCGTCACCTCGATGCGGCGCGACAGGTACAACTCGCCCTTGTAGGTGAACGTCAAGAGACCGCCGCTCTCGTCGAAAGCCAGCAGTGCCAGGCCGCGATTCGGCACTTCGAACAACGCCGCGATATTGCGCTGCGCGCTCTCTTGAATATCGATGACTTCGAGGGGAATCTTGGCTTCATCGAACAACGCCATGCGCGCGCCGATAAGAGCGTTGTTGGCGGCCACGACGAAGATCTGGCGCGACTTGCCGGTGCTATCCGTCGGAATATTCAGCACGTCCAGCGTTGCCACGTCGGGCGGAAAATCGAGCATATCCTTGATGCGCCAGCGCACAGCCTCTTTCACTTCGGCCGCCGCCACTGCGGGTGTTTCCACTTGCAGCATCTGATATTCGCCCTGAGCCAGCAAGGTGGCACAGCGATAGTTGGCGAGACGCAAGCCCTTGCGCAAGCGCGCCAAGGCTTCCTTTTCACCACTTTCCTTGCGATAGGAATCAAGCAGCGCAACTTCGGGACGGCCGCCCGGCTTGCGCTTTACGCAAGCGAGGTCGACGCGATCCGCATGCAGCGCGATCACCACCCAGTCTTTACTGTTGTACGCGCCGCTTAGAAAGGCCATAGTTGCTTAGGTCAGGCGACAATAGTCCACTCGAATGACCGAGGATAATACATTAATCCATCAGGGGAAATCGTGATTTAGTGCCTCTTTCCCCACCAATTCAATAGTTCTCGCGGATGTAGATAAATTCGTTCGGGCTTTTATACACGCCAAACGCCGCACGGGCAGTTGGGTCGCGGGTATACGTTGCGCCACAACTGCCCCACGCGCCGCGCAGGTAGCTGAAGTTCTTTCCGGCTGGCGTAGGCGCCGGTGTCAGCGCCCCACATGGCTGCGGTGTGGTGGTAGCGCCCAGATTCACCACCAAATCGAACGACCCAAAATACTTGCCATCGCCGCCGGAAGGCTTGGCGAAGGTGATGGTGCCTGTACCCGTATTAGCGCCCGTGCCCAAGGTCACGGCGCTCACCGAAGTCTCGGTCGCCTGCAAGTCCTTGTTGAAATTACCCAGCCCGATATTGGCGGGGCCGAAGCTGGTGCAACTATCCTGGCTGTTGGTGATAAATCCGCCGCTAGCGGGATTCCAATACTGGAAGGCGAAGCCAAGCGGCAACGGGAGTTGTTCGGAACCCAGCGCATTATTGAGCTTGAGACGGCCGAAGCGCATGGCGCTAACGGCAACCGACGTGTGATCGTTGCCAGCCGGCAAAACAATATCCATGTCATAGGCGGAGAGCTTGACGCCATCGCTATCCACCGGCGCCAAGCCGAATTCCGCGACGTAAGGCCCATCCGGCGCGGCCAGACGCGTAACGATGAAGTTGAGCAAAATGTCGCTGGCGACGCCATTGTTGATGCCGTCGCTAGGCCAGGTACCACTGCTGCTGAGCAGGGAAATGCGCCCGCTCAGATCGGTGCCGCTGGGGGCCTTCTTGCGTACAGTGCCAGCGGCGACATAAGCCGTATAGCCGCTGGTGTTCACAATAGAAAAATGCGTCGCGTCGGTCACGGCCACAATGTACAGCTGGTTATTCGCCTCCACCATGCCCTGCACGTCGCTGATATAGACCTTGTCGCCTGTGATGTAGCCGTGCGCAGCGGCGGTCGTGACGACCCCCGGATTGGCCTTGGTGATCTGCGTAATGGAGACAGCGGAGGACACCGGATAGCTGTCTTGCGCGCCCAGGCCGTAGCTACTCAGCGTCGCCGTAGGCGTGCTCAAGGGCAGCTTGGCGAACGCACCGGTGTAGTTTTTCGTGGTGCCATTGGCGGCGTTCTGCGCCGTGAGCGTGAATTGCAAGCTCATCGGTTCGTCCATGTACGTGAAGGGCGAAGGCGGCACGCAGGCGATGTCGCTGCGGTTGTTGACGGTGATGGTGGTCAGCGCGAAATGATCCGGCACAAAGCGCCCGATGGTGGCCGTGTTGGTCATCAGGCCGAAATTACAGCCGTATTTACCGCTCGCATTTTTAACGTTGGCGTAATTGTCGAGCACACAATCTCCCTTGGTGCTGACGCTATCGAGTCCGGTCCATGTCGCTGCACGCAGCAAGTCGCACTGTGCCGTGGTAAGACCGGGTGAAGTACATTCGCTCGCCGTTGCCACGCCATCGAAGACCGCTCGAGGCGATGTATCGTTGCCCGGAACACCAGTGACCGAAGGCAAATAGCCGGGCAACAAAAAGCCGCCAACTTCACTGTAGGTGAAATTGTTACCAGTGGCTGTCGAAGAAGGCGTGCCGGAAGTGGCGGCGGGGAAACTGCCGGTCGCCGTCCCAGCAAAAGACGCCGGGGCCACAGCGAGCAGGGCCGCATTGTTGATCTTCAATTGCCCCGTATACCCACTGGGGCTGCCGACGATGCCGCTTGTTGTCGCAGTAAGTGAAAAGTTGTCGCTGCCGGCTTTGAAGATGGGCGTTCCCGCCGTACCGACATTGGTGGCATTGGACGAAGTCACCGAGGTAATTCCCGTCGGCCGCACCGAGAACGAATCCGCCGAGCAGGCCGGCGCGGTGGCCGTGAAGCTCGCACAGGTCGCGTCGGTACATTCCTTCATGATGGCAATGAGATTCTTCCATGCGGTATTGAGTGTGAAGGAAGGTGACAGCTTGGCGCCCTTATCGCTCGACACGTAACCCACTATCTGCGTAGCGCCGCCCTCCACCGCCACCTTGCCCGTACAGCCGGCGTTGCAGGTCCGCGCCGTATCCAGCCCGCAGACGTTGTCGCTGTTGTCGACCAACTTCACTTGTACGAACTTATTGGTCACCGAATAGCCGGTGGAAATACCGGTGCCGGTGAGCGCTGCCACCCACAGCCTGAACGGCACACCGGTGAGCTTCATGAAAATATCGCCGGTCTGAAAGTTCGGGTAGGCCGGAATGGCCGTCGGAGGGGCTATGGGATAGGCCTCGTCAATGGCCGAAAAGCCGCTCGCCGTGCCGCCGGTGGGCGGATAAATCGTTTGCGCACAGACACGCAGGCTGCCGATTTCGTGAATATTGGTAGAGCCCCCGGTCGACCCCGTAAAAGAAATCTTCCAGTAGTCCGGCACCAACTGGGCTATCCAGCCTTGACCCAACGCGTAGTTAGCCTCGGTGTAGGCATTGAAGGGGCCAAACAGCGAATTGTAGTTGCTGCCATCTTTGGTGGTGGCATCGCGATTCACCATGACGTTGACCGTGCTCGTCGCATAGTTGCGCGCATCAACAATGACTTGGTACATGTATCCGGGCGACGGGGTGATGGAGGTGCGATCATCTATGCTCAAACCGCCGGAATTGCTGCCGGTGCCGCCCATCCAGCGATAACCGTTGGCCCCGGTACCCGGACCGCGCACGCCGACTGACTGAGTGATGAAGCCCGAGCCAAGCACGCGGCCTTCCGTCGGGTTCTGGTAGTTTCCAAATTCATCCAGGGCGATCCCCACCCAGCCGCCGGCGAAACCCACGACACCCGTGCGCTGTGCGTAACCCAAGGAACCACCGAAAGCGCCGGGCACCGCCGGTATGGAAGAATCGGAGAGCGTCACCGCGATACCATCTGCGCCTGTGCCGTTGTAAGCGTAGTGGTTGAACTCCACTGAGATATAGTTGCCGGCCGCAGGAAAAATACTCGGTACGGTGGCGGCCTTGGCGTTGCTACCCGTATTCTCGGTCAGGCGCAGGAGCCCCGTTGTGCCGTTGATATAGGGCGGAATACCTAAGCCATCGCTGCTCGACACCGACCAGTTGGCACTGAAGATCGTGGATGGATTTAACGTCGCACGGTTAAAGGTGTCGCAAACGCAGGTGAGCGTCACACCAACGGGCGTGTTGGATGGCGGCGTACAGGAAAAAATCGTATAGACCTGGCCAGTGAAATTGCCGTTACCCGCCCCGACACCACCGAGCCGCGTGCCGCCCACATCGATAATCGTATCGTTGTCGACCAGATTGAGCCCCAGCGTACCTCCGCTGGCGCCGGTATTTGCCGTCACGGTCCAGCTTGTACCAGCGCCTGTTACCGAGGTAATGGCTGCGCCCGCAGCCCCCCCGCCCAGAACCAGCGAGAAGTCCGCCGCATCTACCCCACTCACCGACTTGCTGAAGGTCACGGTCCATGAAACCGTCGTGGCTGGCGCAGTCGGGTTCGTGCTGGCACGGTTGATGGAAGAAACTACGGGCGGCGACGGCTTCAGCGCAATCGTCAGGAAGGCATTGATGGAGTTGAGCACTGTCGCGGTGGTGTTACCCGTCGCTCCAGCTGTGGCTTTGACGCCGTCCCACACGGCGAAGCCGCCACCGTTGCCTGATGTCGTGCCGGCGTCGGAACGCACGGCGATACCGGTCAAGGCCGCGTTGGCCTGGGCGCTGAACTCTGCCAAATTCGAATCGTCGTCCCGCGCAACGGCCTGAACGATGAGCGTATCCACTACGGTGGTGGCAACACTCGTCACGGTGACCGCCGTGCTGGCCACCGCCTTGACGCCGCCCCCGGTCACATCCCAGGGGTCGCCCGTGTTGACCACGCCACGGTAAGTAATGATTTGCGCATAGACGTGATTGCCCAGGTCGGCGACCGTGGGCGTCGCCATCGAGGTCGAAGTCGCGCGCGCCCAGAACACCGTGATCCGCGTCCCTGCCGTGCCGGCACCCGTGCTCTGCGGACTGTTGGCCACCGCCACAAATCCCGCTGCCGTGGATAGTGTCGCCGGCTCACCGCCGGCGCTCTCGACGAATAGCAGCGCGATATCGTTCACCGCATGTGCCGGCCAAGCCGGGCTCACTGCACCCGTGCCACTCTGCGCTGTGCCCGCCGCTTGAAAAGCCGCTGCGGCCATGGCCATGTTGTACGCGCCGCCTGTGAGCAACACCGCCAGCAACAGGCGAAACCGCATCACGCTGCACGCGCCGGTCAAGCGCCGCAGCAACCAGGCAACGCACTGTGAAAACATGCTTCGTCTCATGCTTAGCAACACACTCAGTAGTCCTCTCGCATGTAAATGAACTGATCCGCGCCCTTGTAGACGGCAAAACCCACCCGCGCCGATGGGTCCTTGATGTAACCGGAACCCGATGTCCAGGCACCTTGCAGATAGCCCATGTTGGCCGGCGTCGTCGCTTGGCAGGCGACATCGCCACCGGCGCCGGCATCAAGATCGACGCATAGTTGCAGCGACCCTCTTGTCGCCGGGCTAGGCTTAAGCAATTTCAAATTTCCGCGCCCCGCGACCAGTGCGCCGCTGATGCTGACGTTGGCCGCCGGCACATTGGCGCTGAAGCCGGCCGGGTTGTAGGTGCCGAGCTTGATGTTCCCCGCGGCGATGGTCGTGCAACTGTCGCTGGCATTCGTGATGAAACCGGCGGCGCTCCAATATTGCGCCTCAAGTTGGACGGGTAGATCGAGCAGTTCGGAACCCACGGCATTGCTCAATTTGAGCCGACCATAACGCATTTCTTTACCACCCGCGAAGGCCATGCCGTTGCCTGCCGCTGCCGCGCCGAATTGCGCCGGGTTGCTGCCATACGCAACCCCGTCGGCATCGATGACGTTTAGCGCCAGCGCCATGTCGGCGGCGAATGACGCACTGGGCGTGGTCGTGCTGCGTATAAATTTCAGTCCGGCGCCAGACCCAAACGTCAAGCTACCGACGCCAGCGGCAAATGCCCCGATCACCGGATCGCTCGCGACACCCGGCGCGCCGGGCACATTACTGGTGTCGAGCGCGGGCGTTGTGCCGCCGCCCAAGGCGTCAAACCGGGAATAGCGCGCTGCGATGGTGTTCGGCGTCAGCGTGGCGTTGGTGATTTTCATGTACGCACCCGCATAATTCGTCGTGGTGGTGTTGGTCAGGCCGTTCGTCGTGCCATTCCTTGCAGTCACGGTCATCACCGGCGCGGTCGAATAGCTGAACGCCTGCCCGACGTAGCTAAACGCGCCGCCCACACAGGCCGCACCAAACGCCGCAGCATTGAAGCTTACATCAAAATTGTCGGGCACAAAGCGTCCAAAGCCGCTGACGCCCGTTGTTTGAGCCACCGCGGTACTGCCGAATTTGCAGCCGTACTGGCCGCCTACCAAGGCGTTGGAAAAATCCGCCGTGCAATCTCCAGGCTGATCGACGACCGTAAATACATTGTCGTAAATGGCGTTGGCGTTGAGGCCAAAATTACCAACCTCGCTGTAAAAAAACGCTGCTCCCGTTGCAGTGCCGTTGGATGCCGCGTTGAACGAACCGCCTAAGGCGCCGGCAGTCGGACTCCCCACCACCTGAAGATTGTCTATGAGCGGAATAAGCGCCGGACTGGCGAGCGTCGCCCCGGAGCCGTTGTCATAGCCAGTCAACCCGGTGAGCGCACTGACGGTGAAATTCTGTCCGGTCTTGAGGCTGGGGGCGCCTGACGTGCCATTGTTGTTCATGGTCGAGGTGACGCTGCTAAAAGCGGTTGGCCGGATAGCAAAGCGGTCGGTCGAACAACCAATGTTCGCGCCTTGCGTCACACGCGCACGTACATCGCGCCAGGCATTGACGGGTGCGGTGATGGTTATCGTTGCGCTCCTGCCGCTCGTCCACACGGGCGAGAGGGACTGGGTCGAGATAACCGTGGTCCAAGTCGAGCGGCAAGCGGTCGCTGCCGCAATCGCACCGGTATTGTTGCGCGCATCCAACAACTCGACCGTGATGGGATTGGTGTTGTATGCAACATTGACGCCCGTACGCCCAGCATTTACTGCGACCACTTGTAGGGTAATCGCAGTCCCGACAATCTTGGTATAAATCCGTCCCAGTATGGCGTTAGCCGGCGTGCTGGCCTCGAACACGTTGAAGGCACCGGCACTACCGCTAACACCGGCAAGCGGCTCGCCGACGGCAAAGTCGTTGTTGCCTGCTGCCAACGGTGTGATATTGGACGCCTGCGTATTGAGCGGATTGGCTGTCACCAGCGATGTCGGATTCCAGTTGCTGCCGTCATAGCGCTGGACGATAAAGTTCGCGGTCGTCGCGCCGGTATCGATGTCTCCCGCAACAAACGTGAACGTCGAGGTCAGAGCGGTGCCGACCGTGAGCCCTGAATTGTTGAATCGCCAATAACGGTTAACGCTCTTGGTGGCGTCGATACCCGTCGACGCAATCGGCGTCGTCACTTGCGGGTGGTCCGGCGTCAAGGCAGAAATCGTCAAGCTACCGGCAGTGGTGGTCGTGCCGGCACTGATATTCACCGGCGTGTAATTAGCCGCATCACCGACAGGAAAATCGTTTCCAGCAAAGTAGCTGAGTACCGCGCCGGCGTTATAGTTTTTCTGCAGGGACCCCACGACGTAGCTGCTCGCGCTAGCTGTGGCAATCGTCGCCGCCGTGCCGAGGATCACCCGGTTGGCGCCGGTCACGATATCGCCGTTGGTGAAAGTCAGCGTGCCGTTTACTGTCGGGCTCGTATTGATGGTCAGATTGTTCGAGGCCTTGTTGATGGTGATGTTGTTGAAGGTCGTGGTGGTGGTGCCGGCTATCGCCGGCGTGGCGAAACTGCCGGTAAAAGTCACGGTGCTGGCGCCCTGTGTGTAAGCGCCATTGTTGCTCCAAGTGCCCCCCACGTTTCCGCCGCCGATATTGATCGCGTTGCCTGCGGAGTTATCCAGCGTGTTGTTCGCCTGTATCGTCAAGTCATTTAAGACATTGATCGTCGAGCGCAGC
>Ga0209181_10001081_pt1 | contig 48659 bp, 43 predicted proteins | sample MAT05_FD_187208 | JGI IMG/M metagenome (GOLD analysis project Ga0209181, IMG submission 187208) | Freshwater microbial communities from Lake Fryxell liftoff mats and glacier meltwater in Antarctica - MAT-05 (SPAdes) (version 2) | ecosystem: Environmental > Aquatic > Freshwater > Ice > Liftoff... | reverse complement strand
GCGCGCGGCGAGGTCGTGCTCTGCGCGTGCTCGGGCGGGCCTGACTCGACCGCGCTCCTCCACGCGCTCGCGCTCCTTCGCAAGCGCGTCGGGCACGAGGTCGTCGCGCACGGCGTCGATCACGGCTTGCGTCCGGAGGCGGCGGCCGAGCTCGGTCTCGCGCAGCATGTGGCCGAGGCCGTCGGCGTGCAGTTCACCGTGACGCGCCTCCACGTCGAGCCCGGCGGGAACCTCCAGGCCCGCGCGCGGGCGGCGCGCCTCGAAGCGCTCGGGCGAGCGGCGATCACCGCAGGCGCGGGCGCGATCGCTACAGGCCACACCGCCGACGATCGCGCCGAGACGCTGCTGCTGCGCCTCCTTCGCGGCGCCGGTCCTCGCGGGCTCGCGGTGCTCCCGTCCATCGCGCCGCTTCCTGTCGCGCTACCGGCCGACCTCGCCGAGAAGGCGCCCATGCTGATCCGGCCGTTGCTCCGCGCGCGACGGTCCGACGTGCTCGCCCACCTCACGCGCCATCGCCTCGCGTTCGCGGAGGATCCGAGCAACGCCGATCTCCGCTTCACCCGCGTGCGCGTGCGTCGAGAGCTCGTCCCGCTGCTGGAGGATCTCTCTCCCGGCGTCGTCGATCACCTGTGCTCCCTGGCGGACATGCTTGTTCCCGAGCTCGATCCGCTGGCCTCTCTCGGCCTCGGACGCGCCCAGCGTCAGGCGATTGAGCGGGCCCAGCGCCTCGGTCGCAAGGGGGTCGAGCTCCGCCTCCGCGGCGGCCGTCGCGTCGAGGCGACCTTCCCCGGAGGCCAGATCGTCCTTAACGAGAAGTGACGGCGCGCCGCCGGGGTTCGCCCGGCTTATTGAAGAAGCGTAAAGAAACGGGCTCGCGCCGCCGTTGTGGGCGATAACGAGGTCGCCCGCCTCGCCCAGCGATGGCATGCTCGTTAGAACAAACGTACCATTCCGGAACAGACCGTCCGGCCGCCCCGGCGGGGACATTCGAGGGTGCTCGTGAAGCAATCGCACAAGACGCTCCTACTCTGGGTTCTGCTGATCATGATGTTCCTCGCGATCTGGCAGTTCCTCAGCCCAGAGCGAGCGCAGACCACGCTGGTTCCATTCAGCGATTTCATGACGCAAGTCCACGCCGACAAGGACAAGGACCTTCACGTCGACAGCGTGGCGATCAAGGACCGCGAGTACACCTTCTTCGTCAAGGATCCGAAGAACGGGGCCCTCACGAAGAAGATCACGATCGGCCCCGACAACTCCGGCGACCTCACCAAGGTCCTTGACGACAGCAAGGTCAAGGTCACCTTCGAGAAGGAAGAGGGGTCGCCGTTCTGGTCAGGCGCGATCGTCACCATCCTCCCGATGGTCTTCCTCCTGGTGATGTTCTACCTGTTCATGCGCCAGCTTCAGGCCGGCGGCGGCAAGGCGATGAGCTTCGGCAAGTCGCGCGCCCGCCTGCTCAACGAAGCGCAGAACAAGGTGACGTTCGCCGACGTGGCCGGGATCGACGAGGCGAAGGACGAGCTCGAAGAGATCATCGCCTTCCTCAAGGATCCGAAGAAGTTCCAGAAGCTCGGCGGCCGCATCCCCAAGGGCGTGCTGATGATGGGCCCCCCGGGCACCGGGAAGACGCTCCTCGCGCGCGCCATCGCCGGCGAAGCAGGGGTCCCGTTCTTCTCGATCTCCGGCTCCGACTTCGTCGAGATGTTCGTCGGCGTCGGCGCGAGCCGCGTCCGCGACCTCTTCGAGCAGGGGAAGAAGCACGCGCCGTGCATCATCTTCATCGACGAGATCGACGCCGTCGGTCGTCACCGCGGCGCCGGCATGGGCGGCGGTCACGACGAGCGCGAGCAGACGCTGAACCAGCTCCTCGTGGAGATGGATGGCTTCGAGTCGAACGAGGGCGTGATCATCGTCGCCGCGACGAACCGCCCCGACGTGCTCGACCCGGCGATCCTGCGGCCTGGCCGCTTCGACCGTCGCATCGTCGTCAATCGCCCCGACGTGCGCGGCCGCGAGGGCATCCTCCGCGTCCACACGAAGAAGGTCCCCCTCGGCACGGACGTGAACCTCGAGATCCTCGCTCGTGGCACGCCTGGCTTCGTCGGCGCCGACATCGAGAACCTGGTCAACGAGGCGGCCCTGCTCGCCGCCCGCCAGGATAAGGACGTCGTCACGATGTCCGACTTCGAGATGGCGAAGGACAAGGTCATGATGGGCGCCGAGCGCCGCAGCATGGTCATCAACGACGAGGAGAAGAAGACGACGGCCTGGCACGAGGCCGGTCACGCGCTCGTCGCCAAGCTCCTCGAGAAGAACTCCGACCCGGTCCACAAGGTGACGATCATCCCGCGCGGCCCCGCGCTCGGTCTCACCCAGCAGCTCCCGAAGGAAGACCGCCTCTCGATGTCGCGCGACTTCGCCATGGCCCGCCTCGCGGTGTGCATGGGCGGCCGCGTGGCGGAGGAGATCGTCTTCGGCCAGTTCACTACCGGCGCTGGCAACGACATCAAGCAGGCCTCGAACCTGGCGCGCCGCATGGTGACCGAGTTCGGAATGAGCGACGTCATCGGGCCGATCTCCTACTCGGCCGACGAGGAGAGCGTGTTCCTCGGGCGCGACTTCAACAGCGGCAAGCGCAGCTACTCGGAGACGGTCGCCAACCAGATCGATGACGAGGTTCGTCGCTTCATCATGGACGCGCACGCCGAAGCGCACCGGCTGATCGCCTCGCACCGCGGGGTCCTCGACAAGATGGCCGAGGCCCTGCTCGAGCACGAGACGCTCGACGGCGACGACATCGACACCCTCGTCGCGGGCGGCGAGCTGTCGGCGCGCACCAAGGTCGTGATCCCGACCTACAGCGATCGGGAGAAGGCGGCGAAAGAGAAGCGTCGTGCGGCGAGCATCTTCGGCGCCCCGAAGCCCGTGCCCGGTACGTGACAGCGATGGGTTGAGTGCAACGAACGACGCCGCGGTCCTCAAGGATCGCGGCGTTCTTCATTTGATGACGCCGCGATCTGGAAAGGTCGCGGCGTTCGTCGTTGGGCAGCTTTAAGGCGCGTGGATCGTGGTCTGGAGGTAGGCCCAGTGTTGCAACTGGGCGCCACGGCCTGCGTCGCGGAGGATCGCCTGCGCGCCGTCGCCGAAGAGGAAGACGCCGTAGCCGGCTTCGAAGTCGATCGGCTTCCAGGGGGAGACCTTGATCGCGTAGTCGATTTCGTGGCCGAGCGCGCTCGAGGTGTTGCTCGACGAGGCGCCGACGGGGATGAGCTGCGCGGTTGTCCAGCGGCCCTTTTCGTCGGCGAGGTTGGCGAAGCGGTAGCCCGCCGTCATCTGGAGCTCGTCCATGGGCTTCACAGCGATCGAGGCGCCGGCGGTGATCACGTTGGACCAGGCGAAGAGGCTCATCGGGCCAAGGGTGGTGTGCTCGTCGGGGAGGAGGGGATCGAAGCGCTTCTGGGGGCCGCTCGGATCGCCGTTGTCTCCCGTCGCGTAGGCGACCTCGGCGCCGAAGGTGAGGTGCCATGGGAGCGCCGTCTCGAGGCTCACGCGCGCGGCGAGGGCGAGGGCGCTCTGGTCGCGGAGGGCGCCGTACGAGGCGACGCGCCCGATCTCGTAGGCGGCCTCGACGGCGTAGCGAAAGCCGCGGTGATCGCCGGAGACGCGGCCGTCGATCACGTAGGTGTCGGAGGGCGCGAGCGACGACGGCGCGGGCTCTCGCGCGATGCGGGCGAGGCCGGCGACCTCGACGTGGAGGAGCGGGAAGATGTGCCACTTCGCGTCGAGCCCATAGAGCTGCGCGCCGGTGCCCAGCGCCGTTTGCCGCGAGCCGGCGACGATCGGCGGCGCGTTGCCGGGCGCCGCGAGCAGCACGGCCATCGCCTCGATGTCGACGTCGCCCACCTGCACGCCGAAGCGCGCTGCATCGAGCGATCGCCCCGTGAGCGACCAGTCGTTCGCGCCCACGAGGCGGCCGTCGCCCCACGTCACGCGCTGGCGCCCGATCCGCAGGAACGCGCGCCGGCCCGAGCGCGAGTGGACGTCGATGTAGGCTTCGTAGGGCGCGAAGGAGGGCAGCGCGGCCTGCCCGGCGCCGGTCAGGAGCGACTCGGTGTTGCCGAGCAACCGCGCGTCCTGGAGCGTGAGCATGGCCGTCACCGGGCCGCGATCGACGGCGAGGCCGAGGCGGCTGCGCTCGCTCACGTAGTATTGATCCGGCGCGCTGGCGCGGACCTCGCGCACGCCGGGCAGCGTCGTCCCGTAGGCCTCACCGAGCACCGCGGCGCTGTCGTAGATCGCGCCGCCGGTGTCGACCGGGTGGCGCCGGTACTCGCCGCGCACGCGCACCTCGAGCGAAGGACGGAACGTCCACGCGCCGATGACGATCGACTCCGAGAGCGGCGTCGCCTGCGCCCGCGCGAGGGCCGACGTCGAGCAGAGCGCCAGCACCGAGGACGCCGATGCGAGCAGGCGAAGCGGGTTCGATCGGATCATCGGTCTCGTCGAGGTCGCCGCACGGGCGCGGCACATGGGTGGAATCAAGGCTCGAAGTCGTCGCCGCCCTTGGGCTTCTTTGGCGGCGGCGGCTTCGCGGCGGGAGGCGTTGCGGGCGGCGGTTTCGCGGCCGGCGGCGCTGCGGGCGGCGGCTTTTTTGTGGGCCCCGGGGTCGGCGGCGGGGTCGCCGCGGGGGTGGACGGCGGAGGCCGCGTGGCCATGGGATCACGCGGCGGCGGCTTCGCGGGCGGGCCCTTCGGGATCTTGCCCGGCGGCGCGTCGCCGGGCCCCGCGGCGCCGTTGCTCGCCTCCAGCGCGCGCGCCAGATCGAGCGCGAACTTCGCGGCCACGCCGCCCCAGCGCTCGCCCGCGTCGGACGCCTCCGTCAGCACCGCGGCGGCCGCGTCCAGCTCCATCGTGATCTCGTCGCGCCGCGCCTGCGGCTCCGCGCGGAACGCCGCCGGCGCCTGCGCGCGCAGATCGGCGCGGACCTTCTCCAGCTCCGCCGCGCGCGCCGTCACCGCGCCGAGGCGCTGGCTCAGCGTGATCGCGCTCTTCGTCGACGCCTCCGCGGCCTTGGCCAGATCTTCGGCCTCGAGGTTGACGACGCCCTTGGCCTTCGCGGTGACGATCTTCGCCTCGGGCACCAGATCGACGTGAAAGGCGATCCCCGCGTCGTGCATCTTCTTCGCGCGCTGCTCGGCCTCGCCCACGGCGAGCGTCGCCGACGCCTTGGCCTCCAGCCCGAGCATCGTCGTCAACGCCGCGCGCGTCGCCGCCTCGTCGTCGCGCGCCTTCTGCCCTTCGGCGCGCAGCGTGAGCACCGCCGTGAAGAAGTCGTCGTAGGGGCCTTGCCCGGTGGAGTACGGCTGCCCCTGCGCCATGCGCGGCGTCGGCTTCGAGCAGCCAACACCGACGGATCCCGCCGCGAAGAGCAGGCTTATCGTCAGGATCGCGCCGTGGAGTCGAGGCTTCATCCGCACTGGAGCACCGACCCCCACAGCTCGTAGCTGGACGTGCCCTTCGAGAGGAAGACCGCCGCCGCGTACCCGCCCACCACCCCGAGCACGCCTTGCCCGAAGTTCCCGGCTGGAGGCGACAGCGCGATCGGATCGCCCAGCGGGGTGAAGTCGTGATCGAACGTCTGCGCGCGGATGGCCCGGCTGCCCGACGCGCCTTCGGTCCACACCATCACCCAGCGACCGTCGGGCAGGCCGGCGATGTCGGGCGCGAAGGCGTCCCCGCCGGGCCCGCCCTTGGGCAGCGGGATCGCGATCGTCGCGTCGGGGATCGAGCCCGTCTTCGCGTGGGCGATGCGGATCTCGTAGTGATCGCTGCTCGCGGGCTTGTCGGCGAAGATCAGCGCGAGCTCGCGGTGGTTCCACCCGATGTTGGGCTTCCCGACCTGGCCGCCCGAGCCGACGACCTTGACGAGCTCGCCCACCGGCTTCTTGTCGGCGCCGAGCCAGCCGCTCCAGATCGCGCCTTCGCGGCGGAAGACCAGGGCGTAGCCGCGGCTCTCGGCGATCTGCACGCGCGCTGCGCTTGGCGCCTCGGCTCCCGCGAGCGGCCACAGCGGAGACGCCGAGGCGTCCTCGCGATCGGCCGCCACGATCGAGCCGGCCTGCACGCCGATCACGAACGGCGTCGCGGCGGCGACGGGGATGATCGAGCTGATCGCCCCTTCTTTCGCCGCGGTCACGAGGCGGAACTCGCCCGCGGACGAGGGCGTCACGCGATCGAGGTCGTCGCTGGACGCCTTGCTGAACGCCGCCTTCACTTCGCCGGACGAGGGCGAGACGAGGATGCCCATCGCCTCCTTGGCGTCGCGCGCGTAGCCGATCGCCAGCGCGCCCTCCTTCGTCGCCGTCACTTCGAACGGGATCGTCTTCGAGGCCCTCGGGGCCCACATCACCGGCTGCCGCGTCACCCAGCAGGCCTTCGGGGGCGGCGGGATCGCCACGCGCGCGAGCACCGGGATCGCCTGGAGCTGGGGCCGCGCGAGCTGCGGCGGCGGCTGCGCCGAGCAGCGCCCCACGAAGAACGCGGTGACCACCATGCAGATGAGCGCGCCGCCGGCGCCGAAGAGCGATCCGACGGGGACCGCGACCGGCCCGTTGAGCGACGTCGCCGGCGGCGCCTCCACCACCTGCGCGCGGCTCGTCGCCGCCGGAGCCTTCTGCGACGCGGGCGCCGAGGCGGGACGAGACGTCGTGTTCGACGGCGGCCGAGAGAGCGCCGCGGCGGCCGGCGCCGCCTGCGAAACAGCGCGTGGCGCCGCCTGCGGAGCGGGGTGGGGCGAAGCCGCCGGCGCGGCCGCCGCGGCCTGCGCCGGATTGAGGTTCGGCGGCAGCGGTCGCGTGGGCATCGACGCCCGCACCGGCGCGGCCGAGGGCGCCGTCGCCACGGCCTCCACGGGCGCCTCGTGCGGCGTGGAGCGCGCCTCGAGCACGCTCGGGGGAAACAGCGCCGTCGTCGTGATCGTCACCCCCTTCGGCAGCGGCGGCGGCGGCGACGATATCCGCACCGCGTCGGGCGACGGATGCGACGCCTGCAACCGCTGCGACGCCGACAGCGCCGCCTCCGCGAGACCCTGAGACAGCTTCGTCGTCGAGGCCACGGGGCCCTCGTCGGCCTCGAGCAGGAGATCCGCCGTCGGCTCGTCTTCAACGCCCTCCTCGTTCGCGGCGCTCGCCCCGACCGCGGTCGGCGCCGGCGTCACTGCGGGCGCGGAAGGAAAAACGAACGGCTTTGTCCCCGGCGGCAGCGGAGGCAACGCCACGGGGACCTTCAGCGGCGTTGGCCGCGTCGCGACCGGAGGCCGATGGGGCGTCGCCCGGAGCGGCAGCGACGTCGGCTTGGAAGGCGCCGTGATCGTCGGCGCGGTGAGCTTCGTCGCGAGAGGCCCGGCCGCGCTGCCCGTCGTGGGCGCGCTCACCGCCTCGATCGGCTTCGCTGCGCCGCTCTTCGCCTCGTCGACGGCGCCCGCGGTGCGGACCTCTCCGCCGCTCGCGTCCTTCGTCAGCTCTTCTCGCGTCGGCCGCGTGAGCTGCGTGTGCGTCGCGTCCTCGTCGCTGAGCTCAGGGGCCGCCCACTCCCCGTCGATCTCCCGCGTCGTCATCTTCCGCTGCGGCGCCGGACGCGCCTTCCCTGCCGTCTGCGGCAACCCCGGCGCGCGCGGGATCTCCAGCGCGTCGATCCGCGCCGGCGTCGTCCCTTGCAGCGGGATCTGGGTGACCGCTACGCGCGCCGTATTCGGCGAGGGCACCATGATCGGTGCGCCCGGCGAAGCTGCCTGCTCCGGCCTGGGATGGACGCCCCCGATCAGGGTGTTCATCGACCCACGCGGAGGCATCGTCGGCGCCTGCGGGCGCTTGGTGGGGACGTTTGGCAGCATCAGGGGGCCCGCCGCCGTGAGCTTGGGACGCGGCGGCTTCGCGCCGTTCTTCGTCGCCTCCGGGACGGCTTGCTCGGGCAGGCCGACCTGCGAAGCGCGGCCCTCCGAGGGCGGGCTCTTCGACCCACGAATCGCCGATTCGGCGAGCTCGGGCCGCGTCGACGCCGCCGCCCACTCCTTCATCCCCTCGCGCCAGACCAGCGTCGTTCCGGGCAGCACCGAGCTCGCCAGGGCCGCGCGCAGCTCGTCGGTCCCGACCAGGCGCTGCACGCCCCGCTCGTCGGTCCATCTCCACTCGTCACGAGTCGTCGTCAAAGCTCGAAACCCTCGCCGAGGTGGATGTCGTTGGCTTGAGGGGCGACGCGCGGATCCCGCGTAATGTCGAGCGACACGTTCCTCTCCAGAGCGTCAGGATTCTACCGCGACCCTCAGGAAAAATATCGTTTTTGTGCGACATCAACGCAACTTGGCCCACCCCCGCGTCGATGAGTTGCCATGCGCGCTCTCGCCTCGCTCGTCCTCGCCTTGCTCCGGATGCTCCTCGCTGCGGTCAAAGGAGCGCTCGGGCCGCCGACCTGCGCGGCCTGCGACGCTCGGGTCCTGACGCGGGTCGTCTTCTGCCGCGACTGCGCGGCGACGCTCGAGCCTCCCCCGCAGCCCGGCGCGAGCCCCACCGCGGATCCACACCTCGACGACCTCGTGGCCTTCGGCGCCTTCGCCGGCGCGCTGGCGATCGCGCTGCGTAGGTTCAAGTACCAGGATCGCCCCGAGCTCGCCGCGCCCCTCGGCCACCTCATCCGCCTCGCCGCGCGCCGCGCCGGGCTCACCGCGGATCTCGTCGTCCCCGTCCCGCTCCACCCACGTCGCCTCGTCGAGCGCGGCTACAACCAGGCCGCGTTGCTCGCCGCCGCGGCCGCGATCGAGCTCGCCGCGCCCCTCTTGGCGCGCGCCCTCGTCCGCCTGCGCAACACCCCACAGCAAGCGCACCTCGATCGCGAGGCGCGCCTCGGCAACGTCCGCGCCGCCTTCCGCGTCCGCGTCCCGTCTTCGATCCAGGGCCGCCGCATCGTCCTCGTCGACGACGTCGCCACCACCGGCTCGACCCTCACCGCCTGCACCGAGGCCCTCCTCGCCGCGGGCGCCGCCTCGGTCACCGCGATCGTCGTCGCGCGCGCGTGATCCTCACGGAGAGAGCTCGATCCGCGTCTCCCCGCGACAAGCGACGACGACGCTGCGCCCCTTCGTGAGCCACGACGTCGGCCGCCCCGGCGCCGCCGCCGTGCCGATCCGAACGTAGCGCGCGCCGCACGGCACCGCGATCCGCAGCGAAGACGGCCCCACGTCGGCGCCGTTGACGTACGCGCGCGCGTCCACGGCCCCTTGCAACACGAGGTAGCCGCGATCGGGAGGCAGCCCCGCAGGCTCGCCGGAATCCACGACAACCGAAGCGATCGGCGGCGGCGCAACCGAAGCGATCGGCGGCGCAACCGAAGCGATCGGCGGCGTCACCACCGAAGCCGTCGGCACCCCCGAAGCGACCGCCACCGCCGAAGCGATCGGCGCTGACGTCGCGGCGCGAGCGCTCTCTTCCACCGGCGTTGCGTTCGAGCCTCGAAGCGCCGCGGCGAGCGGCGTCGCGGCGCTTCGAGGCTCGAACCGCTCGGCGACCAGCACGCCCGCGGCGATCACCAGCGCTGCCGAGAAGCCGGCCACAGCGATGGTCGCCGACGCTGAGAGCGGCCGCGCAGAGGACATGGCGCGCGACTATAGCCAAGCCCGGCCCAACGGGCCCAGCCGTCGCCGCCCCGGAGTCAATCCCGAGCATTCACGCGAATTCGTGGCGATCGCCCGAGCCGAGCCGCTCAGAAGACGTCGGCTTTCAGGTTGCCCAGCTCACACCTACGGTCACGCTAGATCCAAGGAGAGGTGGCAACGTGAAAGTGCTCGTCCCCGGCTCGTGCAGCGGCGTCCTCGGTCTCTCGACGGCGGCGCTCCTCGTTTCTCTGACGGCGCTGAGCTGCGCCTCCACGCGCCCCGCGGCGAACGCCGCCGCGCCCACGAAGGCCGCAGCACCCGCGGCGAAGACGCCGACGATACCGATCCGCGCCGCGGTGCCCGACGCTCTTCGTGACGACGAGGCGCAACGGACTGCCCAGCACGCCTGGTGTACCTACCTCGAGGCCCTCTACTTGCGCGCGACCGACGGCGCCAAGACCTGGCCTCGGCTCTCGCAGTGCAACGTGGTGCGAACCCCCGCCTCCCCGGCGATGCTCCAGCGCACCGCCGAGTGCTCCATGACGGCGCTCCGCAAGTTCGACGGCGATCCCTTCACGCCCGCCTACGCCGCCGAGGTCACGCGCTGCGGCCGCGAGTCCCTCGACGCCACCACGATGCCGTCGAGCGATCTCGCCCCCTACGCGAAATCGATCTGCGCGCGCGCCACCGCCTGCGGGAGCGCCACCGACGCCGAGTGCCGCGAGGCGCTCGCCGACCACCTCGGGCCGAGCCTCTGCCGCGCCATTGGCGCCATCAACGAGCGCGGCCGCGCCGAGCTCCGCGCTTGCCTCGACTCCGCCGCGTGTGACGCCGTGAGCGAGCAGATCACCGGCTGCCTCACGCCGATCATGGACCGCCTCCTCTGGCTCCCCGAGTGAAGCCGCGCGCTACGGCACGCGCACCCGCGCGATCAGCGGCACGTGATCGCTGAGCCCCGAGAAGGCCCCCGCCTCCCCGAAGTGCTGCGTCCCCTCGAAATCGAGCCACTCGAGGCTGGGTGACGAGTACACGTGATCGAGGTGCATCCGCAGGTTGAGAAAGCCTGCGGTCGGGTAGTCCCGCGACTCGGTCGACGAGAAGCCCCGCACCTGGGCGAAGGCATCCACGAACCCGTGCTCTTCCTGGAGGAAGCGATCGACGGGCGACCCCGGGAGCGAGTTGAAATCCCCCACGACGACGTAGTTCTCGCTCCGCTTCTCGGTCGCGACGAAGTCGGCCAGCGTCTTCGCCTCGGCGAGCTGGTTGGGCCCGAACCCCATCCGCGCCTCTTCGGTCCAGAACTCTTTGCTGAAGATGTTGGGCAAGCTCAGGTGCGTGTTGAACACGTCGAAGGTGAACCCGTCCACGTGCGTGAAGCTCACGTGCGCGCAGATCCGCGTCTGCTTCAGGTTCTTGACCCGCCGCCTGTCGGTGATGTCGTGCGGTCGCCCGGCGTTGTGGTGGCCGATAGCGAGCGCGTCGCTGGCGATGACCGCGAGGCCCGTGGTGTAGATGTTGGTGCGCTGAGTGAGCCGATAGGTGTGCGCGGGGAAGTAGTACGCGGTGAAGCGATCCGGCTTCTTCGCCCGCGCGAGCGCCGCGTGGAGCTCCGTCATCACCCGGTCGAGCTGCGTCTCCGCGGGGTGCCAGAGCCGGTTCGCCGTCGTCGATCGGAGCGACTGCGTCTCCACCTCTTGCAAGCAGATGAGGTCAGGCAGCGGATCGAGCGCCGCGAGCGACCGCGCGATGCGACGAAACGAGGGCCCGGTCGACGCGAGGCCGCGGGTCGCGTGGCCGAAATACCGGACGTTGTACGTCATCACCCGGAGCGTCCGCCCGCCCGCCACAGGGCTGGCGAGGGGGCTGGAACAATCGATCGGTGCCTCAGCGAGGGTCATGTATTCTTCCGGCCATGGGTAGGACAATCATCGTTTCCGAGGAGACCGTCCGCGACCTCTTGGAAGCGCATGCTTCCCTTTCGGCCTGGTATTACGAGCTCTGGTCGGGTCTACGCGCGGCCAACGCCACGGCACACCCGCCCGATGATGCCGCGCGCGCCGCCTTTGTCGAGCGCCTCGCGGCCGACTTCCCCGAGCTCGCCGCGGTGGCCAAGCAGATCCGGGTGCCGCGCATGTACGTCCCCGCGCCGCCCGCCTACGCCACCCCTTCGGGCCCCGCGGTGGGCTTGCCGGGCGCCCCTCCGCTCCCGCCCCCGCCTCCGATGCCGGGAGGAGCGCTGTCGCTGGGGGCGCTGCCTCCATTGCCTCTCCCTCCTCCCCCTTTCGGAGAGCCCGCGACGCTGATCGAGCCTTCCTCGAAGCGATGGCGTGAGCCCGCTGCGGAGGTGGAGCCCCCGCCGATGATCAACCCGGGCTCGGTGAAGTACGACCCGCGGTAATGAAACTCCGCGTTTGGCCTCTCGAGAGGCCAAACGCGGAGATGAAGCTTCGCATTTTGCCTCTCGAGAAGCGCTCGGGGGAGATGAAACTCAACTTTTTGCCTCTCGAGAGGCGCTCGGGGGAGATGAAACTCAACTTTTTGCCTCTCGAGAGGCGCTCGGGGGAGATGAAACTCAACTTTTTGCCTCTCGAGAGGCGAAGCGCGGAGATGACTCCAGCAGAGCTGTTCACGGGGAAGAAGTAGCGCTTCCCATCAACCCGGAGATCCGGAGCTCAACGGTAGCGTAGCGAGGATCGGCGAAAACGCCGATCCTCGCTACGCTACCGTTGAGCTCTCCTCTCCTCCCGTCAGATAGAGGACTCAGCCAACCACCCTGCCCACAAACCACACCACCCCCGCCACCGCGATCGCCCCGCTCACCACCTTGGCGCCGCGCTCGCGGAACCACGCCCGCTTTCGCGCCAGGTAAACCAGGGGCAACACCAGCGCCAGCACTGCTAGCTGCCCGGCCTCCACGCCGACGTTGAACAGCACCAGCGCATAGGGCACATCGGCCTTCGGCGTCGCCACCTCCTGCAGGGCGCCTGCGAAGCCGACGCCGTGAATCAGGCCGAAGGGGAAGGTGATGCGCCACCGCTTCTCGGCGTCCTTGACGAAGAAGTTCTCCACGCCGACATAGGCGATCGACAGCGCGATCGCGGGCTCGATGATCCGCGGGCTCGGCGCCCAGACGCCGAGCGCCGCGACGGCCAGGGTGATCGAGTGCGCCAGCGTGAAGGCCGTGACCACCATCAGGAGCGAGCGCAGGCGACCGCCGACGATCACCAGGCCGAGCAGGAAGACGAGGTGTCATACCCCGTGAGGATGTGCTCTATCCCCATCGGGAAGAACGAGAGCTTGCCCTTGTAAGAAGCTCTGGGCGCCTCCGTCGAGGCTTGCCCCGGCGTGGGTTCGAAGGAGAAGCTGCGGTTGCGCAGGTAGAGGACGGCGTCGGAGGGGCCGCTCGCTCCCGCAAAGTGGGCGAGGTGGCGGTGCCCGAAGGGCAGATCTTCCAGCAGGGCAACCTCGATATCGACCGCGCGCGGGGGCGCAGGGCAGCGGTAGATCGCCTGGAAAGACACCCCGTCTTCCTCCGCGAGCCGCGCCTCGGCGAGCTCACCCGGGCAGGCCGCGCCGTCTCCTCGCACGTGGAGGCGACCCACGATCGCGCCGGCGATGGCGTCGCGGTCGCGCTCGAGCTCGGCGGCGGTGAGCGTACCGTCGTGATCCGCGTCGAGCCCGGCCACGAGCGTGATCACGTCGCGTCGCGCGAAGGTGATCTGCGCCGTGACGCTCGCGCCTCGGGCCGCGTACTCCCCGCGCGAGAGGCCAACCTCGTGCGCCCGCGCCGGGCGCGCGGCGAGGACCACGAGGAGGACAGCAAAGGTAGCCAGGGCGAGCCGCGCGGCGGCGTGGAGTGATCGTTTCATTCAATGTTTGGCGCAGGCACCCTGGACGATGCCGCGGAGCATCTCTGACGCGTGAGGTTGCTTTGCCCCTTCGGTGCCGAGGCGACAGGCCTCGTCGCGTGAGCCGGCGGCGATCCCCGCGAGCACCGCGAGCTCGTAGGCTTTCCCATTGGTCCGCACGGTGAGGTTCTTCTTCGCCAGGACAAGCGCCTTGGCCGGGTCTTTCCCCTCATCGAGCCAGAACCACCCGGCGTGATCGGCGAAGGCCTCAGGGTGCTTGTCGACCAGCTCGTCGTAGCGGGAGCGCACGTGGGCGAGGTGCGCTTCGGCCCCGGCGCTATCGCCCTTGTCGCGGAGGCGCTGGCTCAGGCCGAGCTCGAGCTCCGGATCATCGGACGCGGCCACCACCGGGGTCAAGAGCTCGATCGCCCGCGCCGGGGGCGCGAGCTGGGCGAGGTGCGAGACCGCATGGGCGTAGATGGGCAGTCGCTCCCGGGCGGCGGCATAAAAGGCCTTTGCCCGCGGGGGCCGGCCGGCGCGCTCCCACATCAACCCTTCTTGAAAGAGGATCCAGGCGACAGGAAAGGGGGAGACGTTGCGATACGACTCGAGCGCCTCGTGGAACATCTTCGAGGCTTCGTCGTAGCGCCCGAGCTCGCCGAGGAGCGCCGCCTCGGCGCTGAGCGTGGAGATGCCTGTGTCGGCCTCGCTCGCCGCGTGGCGCAGCGCGAGCGCGCCGTCGAGATCGCCCTTCGCCTGGAGGATCGAGGCCCGCGCGGTGCGCGTCGACGGAGGCTTGATGCCGCGGCGCTCGGCCTCGTCGAGATCGGCGATCGCCTCGGGGAAACGATGAAGCGTGGAGCGCGCCGCGGCGCGGGCGAGGTACGCTGTCGCCTTCTCGGGCGCGTCACGAACGGCAGATTCGGTCAGCTCGAGCGCGCGCTCGTAGTCGGCGACCTTCGACACGTACAGCCCGCGGAGGCCGAGCAGATCGGCGAGCGAGATCCTGGCCTCGACGTGCTTTGGATCCTGCGCGAGCTCCTGCTCGAGCACCTGGATTTGCCCGTTGAGGTTCCCGAAGGCGATCTCCCCGTCGGTCGTCGAGGACTGGTTCGGGCCGGGCGGGACGACGGTGTCACGCGCCTCGGCGCCGACGTCCGCGCCCGCGGGGGCGCTCTTGTTCCGCGAGCAACCCGGGAGTACAAAAAGCGACAGGGCTCCCACAAGGAGAGCCCATGTCGTGGTTGCGTAGAGACGCTCGTTCATCGGGCGTCTCCGCAGCGTGTCAGTGCGGGTTCGCGAGGTACGGGAACGTCAGGCCCTTGGTGTCCACGTCGGCGGGGACGCCGTCGCTCACGGTCTTGGCCCCGCCCGTCGCCAGCACGGTGTAGCTCGCGTCGATGACGTCGTAGTCGAGCTTGCGCCCGCCACAATCGCTGTTCATCTGGCCGAGGAAGTTGGCCTCGACCGCGAGGTACGTGGTGCAGGCCGTCGCGTCCGTCTTCAACCAGACGCGGTCGTCGGAGAGGACGCCCGCGAGCGCGTCGTAGCGACCCTTGACCGGCGTGCCACCAGCAGCGATCTGGTTGCCGCAGTTGGTGTCGAGGGAGTCGAGGATCCCCAGGTTAGCGGCGAACTGAGCGGCGGCCAGGGCAGCCCACTTGCTCGAATCGGCCTCTTGGTTGTAGGCGTCCTTGGCCTTGCCCGCCGCCACCGCGTCGGGATCGAACGCGTGGTTTAGGGCCGTGTTGATCGCGGGGCGACCGAAGCGGTCTACCTGCGTGCCGAGCGCCGGCGGGCTCGGCTTGGTCGTGCCCGTGCCCGTCGATGCGGTGCTGCTGCCGCCGCCCGCGCCGCCGCCTGCGCCCGTCGTGGCAGCGCTGGTGGCGCTGGTGGCGCCGGTGGCGCTGGTGCTACCGCCGGTGCCCGTCGTGTCGTCGCCGCAACCGACGAGGCCCGCGACAGCGAGGAGCGAAGAAGCGAGGAAGCCGATATAAAGCTTGTTCATTGATCAGCCTCCCGCCTTGTTCGTGCTGGCCCAGGCGCTCATGGTCGCACCGCCCGCATTGAGCAGCTTCTTGTCGACCGAGAGCACGATGGCGAGCACGTTCTTGCCAGCGAAGAAGTCCTTCGCCACGCCGCCGGGGGGCGTCGACATCGGATCAGTGCTGAGCTTGCTGATGAGGAGCGTCGACGTGGCGGCGTTGAGCGCCGGGCAACCGGCGGGATCGAACGTCAGGCCGCCGGCGGCGCCCTCGACCGTCGTCACGGTGTCCTTGAACCCGGTGAGGTTGAAGAAGAACGGATCGTCCCGCAGACCGGCGAAGACCCTGATGAGCTTGTCGTCGCTCACGAGGCCGTCGGTCTTGGTGGCGTCGCCCGTCACGTAGCCCGTGTCGCCGACCCAGCAGCTGATCTTCTGCGCGGCGTCGAAGGTGCAGATGATGTTGGTCTTCTCGCCCTTGGCGCCGAAGCCCGCCGTGCTCTCGGTGTGCACGACGTACTGGATCTTGTCCGAGAACTTCGCTCCGACGGCCGCGAGCGGGGTGACGTTGAGCGCGAAGACCACGTTGGGCCCGTCGGTCCAGGCATACAGATCGGTGATGTCGGCCGTCGGATCGGCCGTGGCCGCCGGGGCGTCGAGGTGATCGGCCGCAATGGCCCACGACGCGGCGCTGAGCACAGAGAGCGCGAGCGCTCCCTTTAACCAAGTCATTCTCTTCATGAACTCCCTCCTTGGGGCAGGACGGGCTCCCTCTTGCCTCGCGAGTAATCTCGCGGTGACGCAAGGCAGCTAGCCCGAGCCAGCCTACGCTCGCGCTCGGCGGGTTGTTGAAAATTCGACGACGCCCCGGTCATTCTCCTGTCGATCCGGGGTAAGCCAATTCTACAACGCATTCGCGGTGTCACGATCGTCTTCACCAGTGTTACTTAGGTGGCACGAAGCGATGGTTAGGTAGCACGAAGGAAGGTCGACCCCCGCGCCCAGTCGGCTTATAAGGGCCGCATGTTCGACGCCGCCCGATCGATCTACGCCGAGACGCTCGCCGAAATCCGCGCTGCAGGCCTCTACAAAGAGGAGCGCGTGATCACCTCGCCCCAGGGCGCGGCGATCCGCACGGCCGCGGGGCAGAGCGTCCTCAACTTTTGCGCCAACAACTACCTCGGCCTCTCCTCGCACCCCGAGGTCATGAAGGCCGCGCACGCCTCGCTCGAGAGCCACGGGTTCGGGATGTCGAGCGTCCGCTTCATCTGCGGCACACAGGACCTGCACAAGAGCCTCGAGGGCACGATCGCCCGCTTCTTCGGGATGGACGACGCCATCCTCTACTCGTCGTGCTTCGACGCCAACGGCGGCCTCTTCGAGACGTTGCTCGGCGACGAAGACGCGATCATCTCCGACGCGCTCAACCACGCCTCGATCATCGACGGCGTCCGCCTCTGCAAGGCCGAGCGGCACCGCTACCCCAACGGGGACATGGCGGCCCTCGAAGAAGCGCTGCGGAAGACGCAGGGCAAGCGCCTGCGGATGATCGCCACCGACGGCGTCTTCTCGATGGACGGCTACCTCGCGCGGCTCGACACGATCTGCGATCTGGCCGATAAATACCGGGCGATGGTGATGGTCGACGACTCGCACGCGACCGGCTTCATCGGGCCGACGGGCCGCGGCACGCCGGAAGAGTGCGGCGTGCTCCACCGGGTCGACGTGCTCACCTCGACGCTCGGCAAGGCGCTCGGCGGCGCCAGCGGCGGCTTCACCGCCGGCCGCGCCGAGATCGTCGAGCTGCTCCGCCAGCGCTCGCGACCGTACCTGTTCTCGAACTCGGTCGCGCCGAGCATCGTCGGCGCGTCGATCGCCGTGCTCGAGCTGCTCTCCCGCGATCCAGCCCCGCGGCAGCGGGTGATGGCCAACGCGCTCCGCTTCCGCGAGGGGATGACGGCGGCCGGGTTCACCATCAAGGCCGGGATCCACCCCATCGTCCCGATCATGATCGGCGACGCCAAGCTCGCCTCGGATCTGGCGCAGGCGATGCTGGTGGAAGGCATCTACGTGATCGGGTTCTCGTATCCTGTCGTCCCGAAGGGAGAGGCGCGGATCCGCGTCCAGCTCAGCGCGGGGCACGAGCCGGAGCACGTGGAGCACGCGATCGCGGCGTTCACCAAGGTGGGCAAATCGATGGGCGTGATCGGCTGAATCCAGGCTTCGAGAGCTTGTTTAACAAGCGTCGTGAGCGCCCTCAGCCGAGCAGCGCTTGCCTGGCCGCGGCGTACTCGCGCCCCAGGCGCGCCACGAAATCAGCCACGCTCGGGACCTCGTGGATCGCCCCGATCCCCTGGCCGCAGCCCCAGATGTCGCGCCAGGCCTTCGCCGCCCCACCGCTGCCGGAGCCGAGGGCGCCTCGGGGTGCGCCGCGTCCCAGGCCGCGAGCTCGGTCGTGATGCGCTGCAACCACTCTTCGAGCGCCGGCGCCGGGCGCGCATTGAGCGCCAGGAACGAGCCGACGACGCCCGCCTTGCACTGGGCGATGACGAGATCCGGCTGGGAAATCAGGAACATCGGCGAGCCGATGACAGGCAGGCGCAGCCGTTCGCGGAGGAGCGGAGGGAGGGTCATCAAGCTACCTGGTCGGTGGGTTGGGAGCAGTCGGCGGCCCCTGGCTGCTCCCACAGGTGCAGAGTTGCTCAGTAGGTGATCACGACCTTGGGGAACGTCGAGATCGCCTTCTGGAAGTCGTCCTTGTCGTACTCGTCGAACTTGAAGGTGGTGCCCACGCCGCGGTTGAGGATGACTTCCCAGATCAGATCATGAATGTTGGGGTCCCGCGACTCCAGCAGATACCGGGTGATGTGCCAGGTCTCGAAGATCCGCCGGCCAATGACGCTGTGGAGGCTGATCCCGTCGACGATCAGGCGATCGAAGTTCTCGATCACCGCGTCGCCGGTCTTGAGGCCGAAGAGGATGACGTCGCCGCCGCGGCGGACGGCGTGGATCGCGTTGTTGACGCTGGAGTTGATGCCCGTCATCTCCAGCACGACGTCGACGCCGACGCCGTCAGTGAGCTTGCGGATGCGGGCTGTCAGCTCGGGGTCGCTCTCGTGGGAGTGGCCGTTCTTCGAGGGCTCGGGGCGGAGGACGACGTCGGCGCCGAGGCGGCGGGCCATCTCCGCGTGGTTCTCCATAAGCTCGACGCCGATGATGTAGATGGCGCCCATCGCGCGGGCGATGGCGACGGCGAAGAGGCCAATCGTGCCGCACCCGACGATGGCCACGCGCTTGCCGCGGAGGTTCACCTTGGTGCAGGCGTGGACGGCGTTGCCGAAGGGCTCCTGGACGGCGGCGACCTCGGGGCGGATGCGCTCGAGGTTGGTGCGCCACAGCGTCTTGGCGGGGAGCTTCACCGCCTCGGCGAAGCAGCCGTCTTCGCTGATGCCGATGATCTTGTCGTCGGCGCAGACGTGGGTGTCGCCGATGCGGCACTGGTAGCAGGCGCCGCAGATGATGTGGCTCTCGGTCGTGACGACGTCGCCGACAGAGAGCCCGTAGGCGCGCCGCGCCTCGGTCCCCAGGGCGACGATGCGGCCGAGGAGCTCGTGGCCGATGATGCGAGTGTCCTTGTGGTCGCGGTCGAGCGACTTGAGGATCATGTCTTTGAAGGAGGATCGGAACCAGATCCCGCGATCCGAGCCGCAGAAGCCCGTCATCATCGGCTTCACGAGGACGCTGGCGCGATCGTGGTAGTCCTTCGTCTCGTCCAGCACCGGGCGCTCGACCTCGGTCTTGCGCAGTCCGACCGTCTTATCCCACGGATCGGTGCTGCGGTCGTACGTCAGCGCCATCATCCTGTCCGTCATGACCTCGAGGCTCCTTTGAACTGACCCGCTCTTTTCGTACAGAGCAAACAGACCCGCTCTCCTAGAGCACCGAACAGGTTGAAATGCCCAGATTTCAACGCAAAGGCGCGGAGACGCAAAGGCGCAAAAATCGGATTTCTTTTTTTGCGTCCCTGCGTCCCTGCGTCCCTGCGTCCCGCCTTTGCGTTAAAAATCCGGCTCTTTTCGGTCCATTTCAACCCGTTCGGTGCTCTAGGAGAGGGCGGGTCTTTGTCCAGGCGCGATCCGCGCCCAGGGCGCTCTTACTTGCGGGGCTTGATCACGATCCCGGGGCGGGTCCGGACGCCCGCGTCGACCACGGGCGGCGGTGCCCCAGCGTCCACGACCGGCGGGGGAACCACTGTCGCGGGCGCGGTCACCGTCGGCGTCGGCGTCTGGTTGAGGCGCGGATCGCTCACGCCGCCGCGCAGCTCGATCCAGCCCGGGGAGAGCTGGGCGACGCCGGTGGGGAACTCGATCAGGAACCAGTTGGAGTAGCTGGCCTTGATGTTGATCCAGGTCCCGACGCTCACGTGGCCGATCGTGGCGGCGTTGCTGTCGGCGGCCTGCTTCACGGTGAACGACTGCAGCGTCTGGCGGGTGATGCTGCCCATGGTGACTTGCGTCGGGTAGCTGGCCACCGCGCCGGCGGCGGGCGCCGCGGGGGGCGTCGGCGTCCCGAGCGCGTTGCCCGTGCTGTCCGGGCTCCCGCCCGCGTCCGGATCGCTCTTCTTGCAGGCGGCAACATTGAGCGCCAGCGCGGCGGTCATCATCACCATGAACGTGGTCTTGGTCGACATGTGTCTCTCTCCTCCGTCGGCTGACATCCCGGCCGCGGCGGAACGGTACAACAAGAGAGAGACGCGGGCGCTATTTTCAGCGCCGGGGGCGAGCAACCCTTCAACGAGGAGCCAATGGCCCCATGGCTCAACGCCCAGCTCTGGATTGCGGAGGCGGCGGAGTGGTCTGCTCCACCGGCGGGCGATCGCGCATGCACTTGTCGAGGCTGACCTGGAGCGAAGGGTCCTGGCCGCCGGGGAGCTTGGGGCGGCCGAGCACGTTGACGAAGAGGCGATCCTGGGCGATGCCGCCGCCGGGGCCGAAGCTCATCCAGACGAACATCGCGCGGCCCTTGATGTTCTCGAAGGGGACGCCCGCGCCCATTCCGCCACGCCAGCTCCGCGAGTCGTGGCTGTTGTTGCGGTTGTCGCCCATCACCCAGGCTTCGTTGGGGACGACCTTGAACGGGCCCTGGAGCGAGCCGCAGATGCCGCCGCGGCAGGCCTGGCCCGGGCCGCAGTCGTCGGCGCCGCATTTCTGCTCGTCGGTGTCGTTGTCGAAGAGGGTCAGGTAGCTCTTTTCGCCGAGGAACTCGACGTACATCTCCGCTGGGCGGTTGTCGTTCTTGAACTGACCGACGTGGCAGTGCGGCGCGATCCACCCGTTGATCACCGGGCGGCCGTTGATGGCCTCCAGCGTGTCGCCGGGCGTGGCGATGACGCGCTTGATGAAGTCTTGCTCCTTGTTCTCCGGGAACTTGAACACCATCACGTCGCCGCGTTCAGGCGGGAGGCGGGAGAAGAGGCGGTTGTCCGTCCACGGGATCAGCGGCCCGTAGGTGAACTTGTTCACGAAGATGTGATCGCCGATCATCAGCGTCGGGATCATCGACCCGCTGGGGATCTTGAAGGCTTCGACCACGAAGGCGCGGAGGAGCAGCGCGACGGCGACGGCGATGCCGATCGACTCCGCATACTCGCGCATTTCGCCCTTGCGCCAGCGGGGGAGGTGCTCGCCCACGGTGCGGTCGGCCTTGGCGTGGGCCGCGTCGAACTCGGCCTGGTTGAACTTCTCGGCCAGCATCGCGCGCTCGAGGGCGTCGAGCGCCTGCTTGAGCTGCTCGCGTTCGGACGACGTCAGCTCGCGCTCCACGTCGCGGCGGTTGGCGCGGAGGATGCGGCGCGCCTCGTCGAGCAGGGCGCCGGCGTCTTCGAAGCGCGGGCGCACCGCGGGGGGGATGTCTTTGCGGCCGCCGAGGCCGATCGCTGCGGCGAGCGGGAGGTCGTGGCGGAAGCGCCAGAGCGTCATGGCGAAGGCCGTGAAGAGCACGATCCCCATCGGGATTTGCTGCTCACCGACGAAGACGCGGAGGCTCGACGGGTTGAGCGCGCCCGGCAGCGGCGTCAGCAGCCAGACGCTGCCGATGGCCAGCGCGAACGGGACCGCGCCGATCCATACGAAGTAGAAAACGTACCGCCCGAGGCGCCCATCGTTGAAGCCTGGAGGGTCGGGGACGGAACCCCTCGCGGAAGCCGGCTCCTCGCGTGCGCCCGTGGCGGGGCTGGGCGCGGGGCTGTCGTCGTTGGGGGGTGTCAAGAGGAGGCTTATGTATACGCCGCGGTGGTGAGGGGCAAGCGTCGCTCCGATCGGGCTCAGCGAATAGCTCCGATGCTTCAGTCTTCCAGGGTGATCGCGTAGCTCACGAGCGCGGCGCGATCGTCCTTGGCGAAGCCCGGCGGCGCTGATCGTCCGGCCGTCGAGGTGTTGTCGAGGACGAGGTAATAGAGGCCGGGCGGCAGCGTCAGGACGCGATGCCAGATCGGTCCGGAGAACACCGTCTCGTCGAGCGTCGGCGTCGCGGGCGGCGGCGTGGTCACGGCCTGCGTCGTGTATGTCTGCAACCAGGGCTCCCCGATGTAGCGGGGGACGACGAGGAGATCCGCGCTCGGGGCGCCGTCGATCGACAGCGTCACGTCGAGCTTGGCGCCGCTCGGTACCTCGATGGGGCCGATGAAGTCGCGCTGGTTCTGGTGGATCTCGCAGCGATCGTTCTCGAGGATCGCGTTGCCCTTGGTGTCGAGGCGATACGGCAAGGTCGGGTGCTCGCCCTTTTCGATCACGCCCAGACCGAACTCGACCTCACCGTTCGGCTGGCGGATGACCGTGAAGCCCTTGGCGATCTCCCCGCGCATGATCTGCGAGCCGAGCTCGTTGGCCACGTTCTGCCCGCCCGCCGCGGCGTTGACGCCGCCGAGCATCGCCGTCGCCTGAGGCTGCTCGACGAGCTTGATCTTGAACGCGGCCGCGGAGGTCCCGCGCTGGCGGAAGTAGATGTACATGGACGACCCGTCCATGAGGAAGTCGGTGTCGTACTCGACGGAGCCGCTGGCTTCGAAGCTCATGCGCTGGGTCAGGTTGGTCCAGACCCACCCGAAGCCCCCGAAGCTGACCGCGAGGTTCCCGCTGGCGAGGGGCGCGACCTGGCAGCTGCTCGCGTGGAAGCGGCCAATGATCGGATCCTCCTCGCGGAGCTTGAGGGGCAGGCTCCGCTTCAAGACCTCGCCGCAGATCTTGCTCGTCCCGAAATCGAGGATCGCCTTGCGGAGCGCGAGGTTGCTCGGATCGTTGATGACGCCGGGGAAGAGGCCGAGAGCGGACTGGCCGCAGCTCGCGCCGAGGGCGAAGGAAGCGAACAGGCCGGCGCAGGACAGGCGCAGGGCCGCGGCGCGGATCGACATAGGCGCGCGAGCATAGCCGATGAGCCGGGGCTTTATCGCTCGGATGATGGCGATGGGGTCGCCCCTCACGCCCCCTTGTTGCTCGAAGCTCCAGGCCGATGAAGAGCGGTGATAAGCTCGCCGCCATGATCAAGGTCGCCGTTCTGGGCGCGGGCGCGTGGGGGACCGCCCTCGCCAAGCTCCTCGCGGACAAGCACTACCTCACGACGATCTGGTCGCACCGCGCCGAGCTCGTCGAGCAGATCAACGAGGGCCACGTCAACGCGCGGTACCTGCCGAGCGCCGATCTGCCGCCGAACCTCCGCGCCAGCGCCGACCTCGAAGAGGCGCTGCGCGGGGCCGAGCTCGTGGTCACCGTCGTCCCTTCGCACGCCCTCCGCGGGGTGATGCGCGAGGCGCGCCCGTTCGTGCCGTCGAACGCCCTGATTTGCAGCGCCACGAAGGGGATCGAGAACGACTCGCTCGCGCTGATGAGCGACGTACTTTTGCAAGAGCTCGGGCACGAGACGCAGCCGCGCCTCACGTACCTCTCGGGGCCGAGCTTCGCGAAAGAGGTGGCGCAACGCCAGCCGACCGTCGTGGTCGTCGCGGGGACGAGCGAGCTCGAAACGGAGACCGTGCAGCGCGCCTTCGCGACCGACAGGTTCCGCGTCTACTCCTCGAACGATGTGCCCGGAGTAGAGATTGGCGGGGCGTTGAAGAACGTCATCGCCATCGCCGCGGGCGCCGGCGACGGGCTCGGCTTCGGGCACAATTCCCGCGCCGCCTTGATCACCCGCGGCCTCTCCGAGATCGGTAAGCTCGCGGCTCGCAAGGGCGCGAACCCGCTCACCGTGGCCGGCCTCTCGGGCATGGGCGATCTCGTGCTCACCTGCACCGGAGAGCTGTCGCGCAATCGCACCGTGGGCTACGAAATGGGCAAGGGCCGCACCCTCAGCGACGTCCTCGCGACCTTGGGTCACGTGGCCGAGGGCGTCAAGACCGCCAAGAGCGCCTACGATCTCAGCCTCAAGCTCGACGTCGACATGCCCATCACGCAAGAGGTTTATCAGGTGCTCTACGCGGATAAATCACCCCGTCAGGCCGTGGTCGATTTGATGACCCGCGCTTTGAGTCGAGAGTGAGCGCGGCCCGTCCAAGCCTGGCCTCACTGGCCTCCTTTTCGGTTGAACGCCGGGACGCTCGCGTCCCCCAGCTCCGGGTCAGCGCCACGCGCGCGGGCTTCGGGAAGAGTGGATCTCCGATGCGACTCAGCACGCTCCTTGGCTCGATCTCCGCGCTCCTCGTCACCGCCGTGACCTCGGGCGCCTCCGCGCAGTACGGTCAACCGCAGCAGTACGGTCAGCCGCAACAGGGGTACGGTCAGCCGCAGCAAGGCTACGGTCAACCGCAGCAGGGCTACGGTCAGCCGCAGCAAGGGTACGGCCAGCAGCAGCCCTACAACGGCTACGGGTACGTGGCCCCGACCGGCCCGAAGAAGTCCACCTCGCTCGAGATCGCGACGCTCTACGCCACCGCGACGGCGTGGGGTATCGGCACCGGGATCTGGATCGACGCCGAGGCCGGCACGAAGGATCCCGGCATCTCGCTGATCGCCCCGGTGATCCTCGGCGCTGCGGCGCCCGCGGCGGTCTTCTTCGCCGATCGCCCCGCGATGCGTGAGGGCCTGCCCTCGGCGATCGCGCTCGGCCTCCTCCTCGGCGCGGGCGAGGGGCTCGGCGTCGCTGGTTATCAGGCCGTCACTTCGACGGACCCGCATTGCTCGTTCCAGCCGAACGGCGTCGTCAACCCAGCTTCCTGCGTGCCGGGCACCTCGTGGGGCTTCAAGGGGCTGGCCCGCGCGGAGTTCATCGGCTCGACGCTCGGAGGCATCGGCGGCTTCGCTTATGGCTACTTCGTCCGCCCCTCGCCCAAGAACAACGTGCTCATCGGATCGGCGGCGATCTGGGGCACCGTGATCGGCTCCGAGTTCGGCTGGGGCGCGAGCAAGCTGAAGCAGGAGATCACGGTGACCACCCCGACTGGGACAACCCTCAACCTCACGCGCAAGACCACGTGGTCCGAGACCAACGACAGCGCCGCTCTCGGCGGGCTGATCGGCTTCAACGCCCTCGTCGTCGGCGCCGCGGGCCTCTCGCTCGCGTGGCGCCCTTCCTGGCAGCAGCTCGAGTGGATGTGGGGCGGCTTCGCGATCGGCGAGGCGGCCTCTCTCCTCGTCTACCCGTTCTATGCGACGGGCGACTCCGACCCCCGTCGCGGGCTGATCTTCCAGGGCGTCGCGGGCACGATCGGCATGGTCGCGGGCGCCTTCATCGGTCGCCCCGACACGCCCGGCTCGATCGCACGCGAGCAGAAGCGTGAGCGCGAAGAGGAAGATCGGCAGCGGCACGGTCGCTTCGCCAAGGTCATCGGCGGCGGGCTGATGCCCGTGCCCGGCGGCGTCGGCGCCAACGTCATGGGCATTTGGTAAGAGCGTCGTCGCCCCGCATCGCCGCCCGCGGCGCCCTGCTATGATGGCCGGCGATGCCGACATTGAGGTACTTCGTCGCCGCCGGCGCGCCGCGCGTCTACTGCGTTCACAAGCCGCTCACCACGATCGGGAAGGCCCTCGGCAACGACGTCGCCGTGCCCGGGGTCGGCATGTCGGAGCACCACGCGCAGATCCTCTTCGACGGCCGCGACTTTTCGCTGGAAGAGCTCGACAAGGAAGCCGACATCTCCATCAACGGCAAGCGCAAGCGCCGCGCTCGCCTCGTCCACGGTGACCGCGTCCAGCTCGGCTCGGTGGAGCTGGCGTTCTCGATGTTCTCCGAAACGGCCCCCGCGTCGAAGGACGACGACGATGACGATACCCCGTCCACGAGCGGCAAATCCGGCGTCTCGGCCGAGCTCGCGGGCGTGCGCAAGCTCTTCGCCTTCAGCGAGCGGCTGATCAATCGCCGCAACGTCAACGAGCTGCTCGAGGCGATGCTCGACGACGTGATCGAGCTGACCCACGCCGACAAAGGCTTCCTGCTGCTGATCGAGGGCGATGAGCCGGCGACGAAGCCCGCCGCGAAGGGGGAGGAAAAGCGCCTCAGCATCCGCGCTTCGCGCAACGTGCGCAAGGAGGCGATCACCAACGCGCAGGGCGCCATCTCCGACAGCATCGTCCGTCAGGTCATCGACAAGGCCCGCCCGGTGATCGTCTCCGACGCGCTCGCCGACACGAATTTCGGCCAGAGCGAGAGCGTGATCGCGATGAAGCTCTCGAGCGTGATGTGCGCCCCGCTGCTCTCGCAGGGCGAGGTGATCGGCGCGCTCTACGTCGGCAACGACAAGGTCAAGCACCTCTTCGACCGCACCCAGCTCGAGCTGCTCAGCATCTTCGCCTCGCAGGCCTCGCTCATCCTCCAGAACGCGATGCTGCTCAACGCCCTCCGGGCCGATAAAGCCAAGCTCGTGGCCGAGCTCCACGACAAGAAGTTCGGCGAGATCATCGGCGCCTGCCCGTCGATGCTCGAGGTCTTCCGCAAGCTCCAGAAGGTCGCCGCGACCGACATCAGCGTCCTGATCACGGGCGAGACGGGCACCGGCAAGGAGCTGATCGCAAAAGAGCTCCACCGCCGCAGCCCGCGCGCGGACGGCCCGTTCGTGACCATCAACTGCGGCGCGATCCCGGAGAACCTCATCGAGAGCGAGCTCTTCGGCCACGTCAAGGGCGCCTTCACCGGCGCCGTGATGAGCCGCGCCGGCAAGTTCCAGATCGCCGACAAGGGCACGCTGTTCCTCGACGAGATCGGGGAGCTGCCGCTCAACCTCCAGGTCAAGCTCCTCCGCGCGCTGCAGGAGCGCGTCGTCGTCCGTGTCGGCGACTCACGCCCCGAGAAGGTCGACATCCGCGTCGTCGCGGCGACCAACCGCAACCTTGAAGAGGAGATCCGCGAAGGCCGCTTCCGCGAGGATCTCTACTACCGCCTCAACGTCGTCAACCTCTGGCTCCCCCCGCTGCGCGAGCGCGGCGACGACGTGATGATCATCGCCAAGGTCCTGCTCTCGAAGTACGCCGACGAGCTCGCGAGCGCGGTGCGCGGCTTCAGCCCGGGGGCCCTCGCGGCGATCAAAAAGTACGCGTGGCCGGGCAACATTCGCCAGCTCGAGAACCGGATCAAGAAGGCGCTGGTGCTCTGCGATCAGACGCTGCTCAGCCCCGAAGATCTCGACCTCGGGCCGAGCGCGGAGACGTCGATCCTCCCGCTGGAGAAGGCCAAGGAAGAGTTCCAGCGCAAGTACGTGCTCGAGGTGCTGGAGCGCAACAACGGCAACCGCACCCAGACGGCGCGGGACCTCGGCGTCGATCCGCGGACGATCTTCCGTTACCTCGAAAAAGAGCAGAACCCGATGCCGAGCGGCGCCGGCGGCGTGGCGCGCGAGCCCAGCGGCGACGGCTGAAGAGCGGCGAACCCCCATGTCCATTGAGCTGCACAGCCAGCCGTGCCCGCCCAAGACGCGCGCGGATCTCGAGTGGGATCGCGTCCTCGAGGCGCTCGCCGATCGCTGCACGTCGAGCCTCGGCAAGCGCCGCGCTCGATCGCTGCCCTTCGCCGTCGATCGCGCCGAGGTCCAGGTCGCCCTCGCCGAGGTGCGGGAGGCCGTCGATTTCGACATCGAAGGTGAGCCGCTCCCGAGCTTCGATTTGCCTGAAATCGACGCCGCGCTCGACCGCACGCGCATCGGCGCGCCGCTCTCCAACGAGGAGCTGCGCGCGGTGATCGCCTGCCTCGGCGCCGCGCGGATGCTGCGCCGCTTCCTCCACAGCCGCCGCCTTCGCGCCCCTGCGCTCGACGCCGCGTGCGCCATCGATCCCTCGCTCGAGACGCTGGAGCGCGACCTCGCCGTCGCCTTCGATCCCGACGGCACGCTCGCCGACCGCGCCTCGCCGCGCCTCGCCGATCTGCGATCCGAGCGCCGCGCGACGCGCGATCGCCTGGTTCGCCGCCTCGACGACCTGATCAACAAGCACCAGGACATCCTGCAAGATCGCTTCTGGACCGAGCGCGACGGCCGCTATGTGCTCCCGGTGCGATCCGACGCGCACGAGCGCTTCCCCGGAATCGTCCACACCACCAGCGCGAGCGGAGCGACGGTGTTCGTCGAGCCGCGGGTGCTCGTCGAGATGGGCAACCGCCACAAGATCCTCGACAGCCAGGTCGCGCAGGAAGAGCAGGCCGTCTACGCCGCGCTCTCGTCGCGCGTCGCCGATTCGGTGGAGGAGACGGCGGCCGCCGTGCGCGCCCTGGCCCACGCTGATCTGCGCGGCGCTGCGGCCAAGCTGACGAAGGACCTGCGCCTCACGTTCCCCGAGATCCTCGCCACGACAGCGGACGGCGGCGCGTCGATCGAGCTCCGCGGCGCGCGACATCCCCTGCTCGCGCTCGACGGGATCGAGGTAGTGCCGAGCGATCTCGCGGCCTCTGCCGGCCGGGCGATGGTGGTGTCGGGCCCCAACGCCGGCGGCAAGACGGTGGCGCTGAAGACGCTCGGGCTCGCCGCGCTGATGCTGCGCGCCGGCCTGCCTGTGCCCGCGAAAGACGGCTCGCGCGTGGCGATCTTCAGCGTCGTGCTCACCGACGTGGGCGACGATCAGAACCTGCGCAAGAACCTCTCGACCTTCAGCGCGCACGTGCAGAACCTCGCGGCGATCCTCGACGGGACGCACCCGGGCGCGCTGGTGCTGCTCGACGAGCTCGCGGGCGGTACCGATCCGCGCGAGGGCGAGGCGCTCGCGGCCGGCGTGCTCGACTCTCTCTGCGCGCGCGGCGGCACCGTGGCGTGCACGACGCACTACGAGGGGCTGAAGGCGCTGGCGCTCGGCGACGCGCGCTTCGAAAACGCTTCAGTTGGCTTCGATCTCGCGACGATGAGCCCGACGTTCCGGCTCATCGTCGGCATCCCCGGCGCGTCGAGCGCGCTCGCGGTGGCGCGGCGCTTCGGCATTCCTTCGACGGTGATCGAGCGGGCCGAGCGCTTCCTCTCGCGCGAGACAGTGACATTCGACAAGATGGTGGAGAAGCTCGCGGCGGAGCGCAGCGCGCTGGAGCTGGCGCGCGCCGACGCCGAGCGCGAGGCCCTCTCGCTGCGGGAAAAGCAGCAAGAGCTCGCGCGCGAGATCGAGCGGCTCACCAGCAAAGAGCGCGCGGCGATCACCAAGGAGGGCGAGGCCTTGATGGCCAGCGTCAAGCGCGCGCGCGAAGAGCTCCGCGCGGCCCAGGCGCGCCTCCGCGGCGGTCGGCTCACCGAGGAGGACCTCCGCGCGGCGACGCGCTCCATCGACGCGGTCGCCCACAAGACGTCGATCGGCGGCGAGCTCGAGCCGCGCGCGGTGAGCGAAGGAGCCGATCGCGCGCCGGTGAACCCCGGCGACATCCGCGTCGGCCTGCGCGTCTACGTGCCGCGATTGCGCGCCGAGGCCGAGGTCGTCGAGGTCCTCGGCGGCGGCCAGCTCCGCGTCGCAGCGGGCTCGCTCAAGCTCACCACCACGGTGAGCGAGGTGCGATCGACGAAGCAGACGGGCGGCGCTTCGTCGTCGACCGCGAAGGGGCGCGAGTCTCCAGGCAAATCGGGATCGCGCGCTAACAGCAGCGGCGATCGCTACCGTGGCGGGGTCGCCTTCGACGCGGCGGCGGATCCGGACGTACCGATCCAGACCGCGGAGAACACCGTGGATCTGCGCGGCCTCCGCGCCCACGAGGCGACCGCGCTGGCCGAGCAGTTCCTCGATCGCGCACTCGGCGCAGGGCGCAAGGTAGCCTTCTTGATCCACGGTCACGGCACCGGCGCGCTGCGCGAAGCGGTCCGCGAGACGCTGCGGGCGAGCGGCTACGTGCAGAAGATGCGACCGGGTGAGCAGGGCGAGGGCGGCGACGGAGTGACGGTGGTGTGGCTCCGCTGGTGAGCGGCGCGACCGGCTGAAAGGCCTCTGGTCGGCCGCACCCGGCCGGGTTACATCCGCGCCCATGATGTCCGCTCCGGCCGCGAGTCACACCTGTCGTGTTTGCGCGGCCACCGTGCCCGAAGGCGCGCCCCGGTGCGAGCGCTGCGGCGCGGCCCAGGTCGACCTCGGACCCTGCCCGCTCTGCAACGGACAGGGCGGCAGCTCCCAGCACCCCGAGCTCCGTTTCGCCTGTGATCTCTGCGGCGGCCCGCGCATCCCGAGGCTCGATCCGCGCCTCAAATCGAGCGGGCGCGAGGTGCCGCTGCTCCGCAAGGCCGACGCCGCGCGCAAGGCCCGCGCGGCCTATCGCGGCCTCGTCGCGGCCAGCGGCGTCGCGCTCGCCCTCACGGTGATCCCCTTCGCGGTGCTCCTCGCTGTGGTCGGCTTCAAGGTGCTGCTGCTCTTGCCCGGGCTGTTCTTCACCGGGCTCTTCAGCGGCATGCTCGCGATCGGGCTCAGCCGCGCGCGCGCCCGTGGGAACGAGATCACGCCGACGCTCGACGGCGCCTGGCTCGCCGCTGCGACGGACGTGGCGCGGCAGATCCCGGGGCCGATCACCGCGGCGGCTCTCAGCCAAAAGCTCGGGATCGAGGAGCCTCAGGCCGAAGAGCTCCTCGCGCTGCTCGACGTCGAAGTGGCGGTAGGCGGCGCGCCGATCCCGCGGATGCGCATCGACGCCGCGCCCGCGTTCGGGCCGGGGATGACGGCGCTGGCGACGTCCGCCGAAGACGAGGCGCTCGCCGAAGACGCCTCCGCAGATCCCCTGCGAAAGAAGCTCGAGTGAAGCGAGCGCTCTCCCACGTCGGCGGCGCGGCGCGGATCACCGGGGAGCCCGAGGCAGGAGCGCTCCTCGCCGCGGCCGTCGACGTGCCCACGTCGGAGGAAGCCGAGGCCGTCGCGCGCGGTCATGTCCACGGCTTCCACAGCTACCCCGCGCGGATGCACCCGATCACCGCGCGGCGCCTGGTCGAAGCCTTTTCGGCGCCGGGCGAGCGCGTGCTCGACCCCTTCTGCGGCAGCGGTACCGTGCTCGTCGAAGCGCGGCTCGCGGGGCGCGAGGGCGTGGGCGTCGACGCCAACCCGCTCGCCGTACGCCTGGCGCGGCTCAAGGGCCGCGGCACCACGGCCGAAGAGCGCGACCGCTTGATCACCGCCGCGAAAGAGGCCGCGGCCTTCGCCGACGCGCGACGCGCAGCGAAGAGCGGCGCCACGCACCGCTACGGCCGCGAAGACGTCGAGCTCTTCCAGCCCCACGTGCTCCTGGAAATGGACGGGATCCGTGCCGGGATCGAGCGCCTCACGGACCCGATCGCGCGGGGCGATCTCGAGCTTGTTTTCTCGGCGATCTTGACCAAGGTGAGCCGCAAGGGGACCGACACGTCAGAGCACGGGACGGAGCGCCGCCTCGCCGCGGGCTACCCCGCGCGCCTCTTCGTCAAGAAGGCCGAAGAGCTGACGCGCAACCTCGCGACCTTCGCCGACGAGCTCGCTCAGGCCCCCGCGTCGCGCCCGCTCCGCGTCCTCGAAGGCGACGCGCGCCGGCTCGACGGCATCGACGCTGGCTCGGTGAAGCTCGTCGCCACGTCGCCGCCGTACCCGGGCAACTACGACTACCTCGCGCACCACGCCGCGCGCCTGCGCTGGCTGCGCCTCCGGCCCGATCGCTTCGACGAAGCCGAGATCGGCGCCCGCCGTCACCTCGAGCCGCTCGGCGCCGACGAGGGCCGCGCGCGCTTCGCCGCCGAGCTCGCCGACGTGCTGCGCGCTGTGTCCCGCGTGCTCGCGCCCGAGGGCGCCGTCGTGCTGCTGCTCGCCGACAGCGTCGTCGCCGGCGCTCCGGTGTACGCGGGCGATCTCACCGCCGCCGTCGCCTCGCGCACGGGCTTCTTCGTCCACGCGGCGGCCTCCCAGGCGCGCCCGCATTTCCACCTGCCCACCGAGCGCGCCTTCTCTCGTCGCCCCCGCGAAGAGCACGCGCTGCTCCTGGTGCGAGCGTCTCCGCGTTGATGCGATGAAGATCGTCATCCTCGCGCTGCTGACGCTGGGCGCCCTCGCCGGCTGCTCCCGGGACGAAGCCGGCAGCCGGAGCGACGGCAAGGCCACCGCCGCAGGCGAGTCGATCGGCGTCTCCGAGTGCGACGAGTACCTGAAGAAATTCGATGAGTGCAGCGCCCGGAACCCCGCCTTGAAGGCTTCGATGGGCGACAGCGTCAAGCAGTACCGCGAAGCCTGGAAGGCCGCCGCGGCGACGCCGCAAGGCAAAGAGCTGCTGAAGAGCCGGTGCAAATCGTCCACCGAGACGATCGCCGCGAGCTGCCGCTAGCTCTCTCCGAGGACGCCCGCGCCATGCCTGCGATCGACATCCTCCCCAACCCGCTCGGCCCCGGCGTAACGCTCTTCATCGACGGCGGCCGCCTGCTCGACGCGTGCGACGAAGGCCGCGCCCCGGTCGCGTTCTCCTGCCGTTCGGCGAGCTGTGGCGTGTGCCGCGTCGACGTCCTCGCCGGCGCCGAGCTGCTCGAGCCGCCGGGCCACGAAGAGCTCGAAGTCCTCGCGCTCTTCGGCGCCGCTCCCTCCGAGCGCCTCGCCTGCCAGGCGGTCGTCAAGCCGGGCCTGGGCCTCCTCCGCCTCGCTCACGTCGACGACTGAGACTCAGGTGCGAAGCGAATGGCGGCGAAACCATTACCTGGGTAGTCGATTTCGCAGCCGATTTACCGGCGTCGAATCCTCGACGACTATTCTACAGCTTCAGAATATTCGTGAAATCGCCGCTCTACGGCGCGCTGCGGCACAGGGCACGCCTCTCGCATAGGCGCCGCCCTCGGATGGTGATATGGCGGGCCCTTCCTCGTTTCCAGGATTCTTCCAGGAGACGAGGCGGGCGCTGGACGAGCGTCGGCGCGGCCCATTTCGAGGCCGCTTGCCGGCGCAATCGAGCGCCTCGCGACGGGACCCCGCGACCACGGTGGACCCCGGTCCGGGGCCCCCAGCCGTCCGTTGATGCGGCGTTGCAAGGAGATGTGAATACGTGACGAAAGCCAGGAAGCTCCGCGAACTCATGGCCCGCCCCGGCCCGATCGTGATCATCGGCGCACACAACGGGCTCTCCGGAAAAATCGGAGAGGAGGCCGGCTTCGAAGGCCTCTGGGCCTCGGGCTTCGAGATCTCCGCGAGCTACGCCGTCCCCGACGCGAACATCCTCACGATGGCGGAGAACCTCGCCGCCGCGCAGATGATGAACAACTCGACGAAGATCCCCGTGATCGCCGACTGCGACAACGGGTACGGCAACGCGATCAACGTGATCCGCTGCGTCGAGGAGTACGAGCGCGCCGGCATCGCCGCCATCTGCATGGAGGATAACGTCTTCCCGAAGCGCTGCAGCTTCTACGCGGGCGTGAAGCGCGAGCTCTCCCCCGTCGAGGAGCACGCCGGGAAGATCCGCGCGGCCAAGGCCACGCAGAAGAACCCCGACTTCCTCGTCATCGCCCGGACCGAGGCGCTCATCGCCGGCTGGGGCATGGAAGAGGCCCTCATGCGCGGCCGCGCCTACGCCGACGCCGGCGCCGACATGGTGCTGATCCACTCGAAGAGCAAGGATCCCGACGAGGTGATCTCCTTCGCCAAGCAGTGGGATCGCCCCAACACGCCGCTCGTCTGCGTGCCGACGATCTACAAGGGCACCACGGTGGATCAGCTCCACGCGGCCGGCTTCAAGCTGATCATCTTCGCCAACCACGCGATCCGCTCGTCGATCAAGGCGATGACGGAGACGCTGACGACCCTCAAGCGCGAGATGTACACCGGCAGCGTCGAGGACAAGGTCGTCCCGCTCGAGCGCGTTTACCAGCTCGTCGGCGTCGACAAGATGAAGACCGAGGAGACCTCGTTCATGCCGAGCGAGAGCCCGGGCGTGACGGCGATCATCCTCGCCGCGGGCCAGAGCCAGGGCCTGCTCCCGCTCACGGAAGAGCTCCCCAAGCCGATGCTCGACATCAAGGGCAAGACGATCCTGGAGCGCCAGATCGACGTGCTCAACGCCTGCGGCATCAAGGACGTCGCGGTGGTGCGCGGCTACAAGAAGGACGCGATCAAGATCCCCAACGCGCGCTTCTACGACAACGACGAGTTCGCCACGACGAACGAAGCGTTCTCGCTCTTCCGCGCCGCGAAGGAGCTCAAGGGCCCGTTCCTCTTCCTTTACGGGGACATCCTCTTCGAGCGCAGCCACCTGGAGAAGCTCCTCAAGAGCGCCGCCGACGTGTCGATCGTCGTCGATCGCGCTTACAGCGAGACCGGCCGCCCCGACAGCGGACGCGGCGCGCCCGACCTCGTGGTGCTCAAGGACGCGCAGGAGTCGGGCTACCGCTTCCTCGGCGCCGAGGCCCCGCACCAGGTCGCCCAGGTCGGCCGCACCATCGCGCCGACACAGGCCAGCGGCGAGTTCGTCGGCATGGCGATGTTCAGCGCCAAGGGCGCGCGCGCCCTCACCGACTGCTACCAGCAGCTCTCCGAGACGCAGAAGGGCAACTTCCACGAGGCCGACTCGCTCCGCCACGCGAGCTTCACCGATCTCGTGCAAGAGCTGATCGACCGCGGCAACGAGGTCCGCGCCATCGACGTCTACAAGGGCTGGCTCGAGATCGACACGTTCGAGGACTACCGGCGCGCCTGGGCGCTGATCAAGGAGTAGGCCCGAACCATGTCCCACGAATCAAAAGGGCCCTCGAAGGCCCCCGAGTTCGTCGCCGCGCTCAAGGGCGCGGGCTTCGACTTTTTCTGCGGCGTCCCCTGCTCGCTCCTCAAGGGGCTGGTGAGCCTGCTCGATCACGATGAGTCCGCGCACTACATCTCGGCGACGCGCGAGGACAGCGCCCTCGGCATGGCCGCGGGCGCGTACCTCGGCGGCAAGCGCCCCATGGTGCTGATGCAGAACTCGGGGCTCGGCGTCTCCGTCAACGCGCTCGCCTCGCTCCACACGATGTACGACCTGCCCGCGCTCCTGGTGATCTCCTGGCGCGGGGAGGGCGGCAACGACGCGCCGGAGCACATCCTGATGGGCGAGATCATGCTCCCCATCCTCGATTTGATGCGGATCCCGCATCGCGTCGTCGTCAAGGACGAGCCGATGGCACCCCAGCTCGCGTGGGCACGCGAGACGATGGACGCGACGAAGAAGCCCGTGGCCCTGATCGTCCCCGGAGGCGTGCTCGAATGAACAAGGTCGAAGCGATTCAGGCCCTGATGCAGCACGTCGCCGCGGAAGACCTCGTCGTCTGCTGCAACGGGATGATCGGGCGCGAGCTCTACACGTACGGCGAGCGCCCCGGGAACTTCTACATGATCGGATCGATGGGCCTCGGCCTCTCGATCGGCCTCGGCCTCGCGCTGGCGCAGCCGAACAAACGCGTCGTCGTGCTCGACGGCGACGGCAACGTGCTGATGGGCATGAACGCGCTGGCGAGCGTCGGGAGCGAGCTGCCGAAGAACCTGCGCCACGTCGTGCTCGACAACCAGACGCACGGATCGACGGGCGGACAGCGCACGATCTCCGGGCAAATCCACCTCGAGCAGGTCGCTGCCGCGGCGGGCTACCTCACCGCTCGGCGCGCCGAGTCCCTCGAAGCCTTCGCCACCGCGCTCGGCGCCGCGTTCTCTGAGCCCGGCCCGACGATGGTCCTCGGCGTGGTCGAGGGCGGCACGATCAAGGGCATCGGCCGCGTCAAGGAGACGCCGCCGGAGCTCACCGCGAGGTTCTCCGCGGAGGCGCAGCGATGAGGGCGATCCTCCTCGCGGCCGGTCGCGGACGGCGCCTCGGGCAGGATCTCCCCAAGTGCCTGCTCTCGATCGAGGGTCGCACGTTGCTCTCTCGCCACATCGAGATCCTCGCGACCGTGGGGATCTCCGCGCTCACCATCGTCGTCGGCTACCAGAAAGAGGCGATCTTCGATCACGTCGCCTCCTTGACGTCGACGCTGCCGATCGATTTCGTCGAGAACCCGCGCTTCGTCCACGGGAGCATCGTCTCCCTCCAGGTCGCCGCCGAGCACCTCGTCGACGGTGGGATCTGGATGGACGCGGACGTGCTCTACCCCCCCGGGTTGATGCGCTTGCTCGTGGATTCGAAGCACGAGAACTGCGTCCTCGCCGACGGCCGCTCGGAAGAGACAGGCGAGGAGATGATGCTCGGGACACGCGGCGGACGCGTGCTCAAGATCGCCCGTCGCGTCGGCAAAGAGTGGGATTTCGCCGGGGAATCGGTGGGTTTCGCCCGGGTCGGCCGCGACGGCGCGAAGGTGATGAAGCGCTTGCTCGAGGAAGAGGTCGAAGCCGGACGCCTCGACCAAGAGTACGAGGCCGCGATGGATCGCGCGTTCGGCGAGATCCCGTTCGGCTACGAGCGCATCGACGCCTTCGCGTGGACCGAGATCGATTTCGAGGAGGACATCGTCAAGGCGCGCAAGCTGGCGCGCCTGCTCTGAGATTCACGCTGCGGCGAGCTTCGGGCTGCGGCCAAAAAGCCAACTGCCCAGCAAGATCGACGCAGCGATCCACACCCCACCCGCGAAGCTCGTCGACAGGTAGTCCCCGAGCGCGGCGAAGCGCGGCGCGTGGAGGTGAACGTGCCAGGCGATGCCGGCGTAGAGGAACGCCGAGCTGAGCCCGCGAGCCGCAGCGCGCTCGGCGCGACCGTCGAGCGTCGACGCGCCCTTGGCGCGGGCGAGCGTCTCGTCGACGCAGCCGAGGATCGCTCGCGCCTCGAACAGCAGCGCCGCGATCGCCAGGTGGCGCGCGTCACCGAACGTCATCAGGTAGCCCGCGAGCGCCGCCATCAACGGTTGAACGGCGGTCACGTGGCTCGGGGCCACGCGCGTCTTCATCAGCCCGCGCACCAGCAGGCGAGCGAGCGCATAGCGATGAAGCTGGTTGAACAGGTCGCCGAGGCGGTCCCGCCAGCGCGGCCCGCCGCTCGGCGGCGAAGGCGGCAGCGCAGATCGTTCGTCCCCGAAGGGCCAGGTGGTGTTGGGGCTCGTTGCGGCCATGGGGTTCGCTGCCCAAGCAATATCGAAGCCGCTGACGATGACCCACGATCCTCCGTGATCCGCGTAGCGGGCTGCGCTCTCCACGCGAAGCACGCTACGCATCCGCGCGTCCGAGCATCAGGTATCGTCGCCGCGTGCGCGCCGCCCCTCTTCTCTTCGTCCTCGCTTCGATCGGCTTCCACCTGTTCGGCTGCGGCGGAAGCTCTTCCGGATCGGTTGGCGCCGTATTCGGACGCGATAACGACACCCGCGCCCTGTACGTCCGTGAGGTGCCTCCAGGCCTCGCCGCCTCGAACGCTGGCCTTCTCCCCGGCGATCAGGTGGTGATGATCGAGGGCGTGTACGTCCGCGACCTCGATGCGAAGACGATCCGCGAAAAGCTCCGGGGCGAGGCTGGATCGATCGTGTCCCTGACCATCCTTCGCGGTGAAGAAGTGATCCACCTGCGCATCGCGCGCCGCGCTCAGGGGGATCACCGGGCCATTTCGCCCAAGGAGACGCGGTTCCGCGAGTAAATCAGCCTGTCCCCGTGATATGGGTTCAGGCCCGAGGAGCAGGATGAGGCACGTAGCAGCTGTTCAGGTCCGAGAAAAAAAGGAAGAAGATCGGGTCGACGCGACCCCGTTCCTCAAATGGGCCGGCGGCAAATCGGCCATCGCCGAGCACATCTCCTCCCTCCTACCGGCCGACGTGCGTACGCGCGTGTACCGCGAGCCCTTCCTCGGCGGCGGGGCGATGTTCTTCTACCTGCAGCCGCAGAAGGCCATCCTCAGCGACACCGTCAAGTCACTGATCGAGACCTACAAGACGGTGCAGAAGCAGGTCGAGCTGCTCATCCATCGCCTGGAGAAGCTCCGCCTCGACCACAGCGACGACCACTTCTACAGAATCCGCAAGAGCTTCAACGAGAACCGCAGCGCCGAGTCGATCGACCGCGCCGCCTGGCTCATTTACCTCAACAAGACCTGTTACAACGGCCTCTTCCGCACCAACAAGAGCGGCGAGTTCAACGTCCCCGTGGGCCGCTTCGCCAACCCGCGCGTCGTCGATCCCGACAAGATACGCGTCGCCTCCGGCCTGCTCTCCCGCGCCAAGCTGAAGCACGCCACGTTCGATGATCTCGTCCGGGACGCCGAGCCCGACGACATGATTTACCTCGATCCGCCCTACGATCCGATCAGCAAGACGTCGAGCTTCGCCGGCTACGCCGAGGGCGGCTTCGGTCGCGAGGACCAGGTGCGCCTCGCCGAGACGTTCCGCCTGCTCGACAATCGCCGCTGCCTCCTCGCCCTCTCCAACAGCGACACCGAGTTCGTCCGCGATCTCTACGCCGGGTTCGACATCCACCCGATCATTGCCCCGCGCGCCATCAGCTCGAAGTCGGCGACACGCGGCGAGGTGAGCGAGCTCCTCATCCGCAACAAGGATCGGTACCCCGCTACCAAGGCCTACTCGCTCGCGGCGAGCCGGAGCATCTCGGGCTGATACTTCTCGGCATAAAACGAGAGCACGTCGATCGCATCGCGCACCTCGCTTGGATCCAGGTCTTCGAGTCGATACTCGACGCTCAGCACCACGTCCCCGTCCTCGTCGACGGAGAACTTCGCCAGGTTCATCTCCCGGTTGAGGCGGAGCAGCCGGTCGACCACCGCGTCGCCGAGCGCTTCGTCCTCCGGCAGGCGAAGGAAGGGGATGACCGCGAAGGTGACGTGCTCGGGCTCCTTGTGAATGAAGACCGGAAACATCCGCCCGCCGCCGCGAAAGCAGCTCCGAAGCGTCGCCTCGGAGACGTCCTCGATCGGCCAGCCGTCCTTCACGAGGCAGGCGCGCAGGTCGGTGAAGTTCATCGCCCGCATCCTACTCCAGGCGGCGCGAGCTTTGCGCCGCGACCTCGGTCGTGAATGCGACGCCTTGAATAAGCGCAGAAGGAGGTCGTCAACCTCCCGGTGCTCGCGGGGGCTCTACCCGCCCTGAGGCGAGTTCGGTATACGCCACACAGCGCTCCCTCTCGGAACACCCCGAGCTCGGGGAGGCGCAGTCGACGACGGGGGAGAATCGCCCCCTGCAGTAGCCCCCCGGGGCAACGATCATTCACGGGTCGCGCGGCGACCATCAACAGACGTCACCAGGAAACGGAGGCTTTCAATGATGATGCGTAGAGCTGCGATGAAGCTCGTGGGGGCCCTCGCGCTCCTCGTCGGTGTCGGGGTCTCGGAGAACGCGAACGCGACCGAGGTGATCAAGATCGGCACCCTCGCCCCGGGCGCGAGCCCCTGGGGCCAGGTCTTCAAGGTCTGGGCGGACGCGGTCAGCAAGAAGAGCGACGGCAAGGTCGAGCTCCAGTTCTTCTACAACGGCCAGCAGGGCGACGAGGGCGCCATGGTCGGCAAGATGAAGGCCGGCCAGCTCGATGGAGCCGCCGTCACCGGCGTCGGCCTGAGCAAGATCTACAAGCCGATCGGCGCGCTGCAGATGCCGGGCCTCTTCACCTCGTGGGCCAAGCTCGACGCCGCCCGCGACGCGATGAAGGGCGAGTTCGAGAAGGGCGTGAGCGACGCTGGCTTCACCCTCGCCGGCTGGGGCGACGTCGGCTCGGTCCACCTGATGACGAAGGGCTTCGAGATTCACTCTCCCGACGACGTCAAGGGGAAGAAGCCGTACATGTGGCGCGACGATGCCATCCAGCCGGTCCTCTTCCAGGTCATCGGCGGCGTGACGCCCGTGCCGCTCAACGTGCCCGAGGTGCTGCCGAACCTCAACACCGGCGCCATCAATATGATCACCGCGCCGTCGCTCGCCGCCGAGCAGCTCCAGTGGTCCTCGAAGCTCGACACCATCAACGCCGACGCGAGCGCGATGGCCATCGGCGCCCTGGTCTTCTCAGCGAAGCGCATCGACGCCCTGCCGGCCGATCTCAAGGCCATCGTGATGGACACCGGCAAGATCGCCGCGAACGCGCTGACGAAGCGGATCCGCAACGAGGACGACGCCGCCTTCGCCCGCATGAAGGGCAAGATGAAGGTCGTCACCCTCACGGCGGACGAGCAGGCGAAGTGGCAGGGGATCTTCACGCAGGTCCGCGCGCGGCTGGCCCAGGGGACGTTCTCCCCGGACCTCGTGGCGAAGCTCGAAGGCCTCGCGAAGTAAGCTCCGCGAAGTCCGCTTCGAGAGAAGGCGTCCCGGCTCATTCCGGGGCGCCTTCTTTCATTTCCCGGCCGTCCACGGTGCGTTGACGAAGCCGGCGAGGCGTCGTATGCGTGGCGCTCCCATTTCCTGGACGCTCAAGGAGCCTCATGCGCCGCTACCAGTTCACCTCTGAATCCGTCACCGAAGGCCACCCGGACAAGGTTTGCGACCAGATCTCGGACGCGATCCTCGACGAGATTCTGAGGGCGGATCCTGCCGCCCGCGTTGCTTGCGAGACGATGGTGAAGACGGGCATGGCCGTCGTCGCCGGCGAGATCACCACCTCGGCGTACGTCGACATGCCGGTGGTCGTTCGCAACACGATCAAGGAGATCGGCTACACCGACGCGCGCATGGGCTTCGACTGGGAGACGTGCGCGGTGCTCACCGCCATCGAGAAGCAGTCGCCCGACATCTCGCAGGGCGTGACCGAGGGCACGGGCCTCCACAAGGAGCAGGGCGCCGGCGATCAGGGCCTGATGTTCGGCTACGCCAGCGACGAGACGCCCGACCTCATGCCCGCGCCGATCAGCTACGCGCACAAGCTCGCGCGCAAGCTCGCTGAGGTGCGCAAGGCGAAGAAGGTGGACTGGCTCCGGCCCGACGGGAAGACCCAGGTCACCATCGAGTACGAGAACGACAAGCCCGTGCGCTGCTCGGCGGTGGTCGTCTCCACGCAGCACAACGAGTCGGTCAAGCACAAGCAGCTGGTCGACGCCGTCCGCAGCCTGGTGATCGACAAGGTCATGCCGGCCAAGCTCATCGACAAGAACACCAAGTTCTTCGTCAACCCGACCGGCCGCTTCGTCATCGGCGGCCCCTACGGCGACGCCGGCCTCACCGGCCGCAAGATCATCGTCGACACCTACGGCGGCATGGGTCGTCACGGCGGCGGCGCCTTCAGCGGCAAGGACCCGAGCAAGGTCGATCGCTCCGCTTGCTACTACGCGCGCTACGTCGCGAAGAACGTCGTCGCCGCCGGCCTCGCCTCGCGTTGCGAGATCCAGATCGCCTACGCCATCGGCGTCGCGCAGCCGGTCGGCGTGAACGTGAACACCTTCGGCACCGGCAAGATCGACGAAGAGGTGCTCGAGAACTACATCATCAAGAGCTTCGACATGCGCCCCAAGGCGCTGATCGAGGAGCTCGATCTCCTCAAGCCGATCTACCGGAAGACGGCGGCGTACGGCCACTTCGGTCGCGACGAGTTCACCTGGGAGAAGACGGATCGCGCCGCGAAGATGGCCGACGATCTGCTCAAGACCTCGAAGGCCGTCGACGCGGCCCAGGCCAACGGCACCACGGCCAAGGCGAAGAAGCGCGGCAAGAGCGCCGACGCCGAGGCCTGATCCGCGCGCTCCCCGGCCGGCGCTCGCCGCGATCTGCGCGAGCGCCGGCCTTTCGTTTCGAATCCCCGCACCCTCGAACCTGATGCGCCGAAGTCCTCGATGAGGACACGGCAGACGCGCGTGCGCGATGTGCTCGCCGTGGGGAATTCGAGTGACGTGGCCCTCGAGTCGACGATATTTCTTGACGACATCTCGACGACATAAATGGACGGCGAGCCGCGCGGCGCTCGGGAGCGTGCGCACGTAACGCAGCGTCCTGGACGCGATGCGCTGTGAGGTGCAGCGCGGATAATCCACGGGAAAGCCCGCTTGAAGGGTTGCTGGATGATGCAGCGAGTCGGTATCTTGATCCCGGTTTTGACGGGCTCATCGGACCGTTCGTTTTTCTGTTGACTTCCAGCAGTCGAGACTTGCGCCGAGGCCCTGGTCTCCCCCGAAGAAGGATTTGCTATGCGCACGGCGCTGACTCTCCTCGGTTTCATCAGCGGGGTGGCTCTCCTCGCGGCGTGCGCCGCCGACGTTGGTTCGGGCGTGTTCACCAGCACCACCAGCGCAGGGCAGGGGGGGAGCGCCAACGACGGCGCGGGCGGCAAGAGCGCCGGTTCCGAGCAGGGCGGCGACGATCTTGGCTTCGACGGCGGCCTGAGCGGCAGCGGCGGGGGTGGCCCGGCGCCGTGCATTTCGGGGCCGACCGACGACGGCGACAAGGACGGCTTCACCGTCGCCGACGGCGACTGCAACGACTGCGATCCGAACGTGAACCCCGGCGCGGTCGAGGTCATCGCCACGGAGAACGCGGAGGGGAAAAAGCTCGCGGCCGTCGATGAAAATTGCGACACGCTGATCGATAACGTCGAGCCGCTTTGCGACACCAGTCTCGACCTCGCCGACGTCGATCCGATGAGCGCCGCCAAGGCGGTCGACCTCTGCCACGTCGCCGTCGGGCCGAGGGGTTGGGGCGTCGTCTCGGCGAAGTGGGTGATGGCCGACGGCGCGGCTCCCCCCGTCAACTCGAACTTCCACCTTGGCCACGGCATGCTCTCCACGTTCGGGCCCAACGTGAAGGTCCAGGCCGGCGCGCGCATGCTCGGGCTCTCCAGCGGCGCCGCCCGGCAGCCGACCGATCCCGGCTACAAATCGGTCGGCGGCTTCAACAAGAACTACCTTGGGAGCCACCCCCAGGGCTTCCCGAAGGAGTCCCCCGCGTGCCTCGGCGTGAAGACGGGCATTCCGCACGATCCGACCGGCGTCGAGGTTGTCGTGCGCGCGCCGACCAACGCCCACGGCTTCTCGTTCAACTTCAACTTCTTCACGTACGAGTGGCCGGGCTTCATCTGCAGCCAGTTCAACGACTTCTTCGTCGCGCTGCTCTCGCCCATCCCCATGGGCCAGACCGACGGCAACATCTCGTTCGACACTCAGGGCAACCCGGTGAGCGTCAACAACGCGTTCCTCGAGGTGTGCGGCTGCGCGAAATCGGGCGGCCCGCCCTGCATCGCGGGCAAAAAATCGTTCAACTGCGCGCTCGGCAACGCCGGCCTCAAGGACACCGGCTTTCAGGAGGCGAGCCAGGATCACGCGTCGACCGGCTGGCTCTTCACCAAGGCGCCCGTCGAGCCGGGGCAGGTGATCATGATGCGCTGGGCCGTCTACGATTCCGGCGACGGCATCCTCGACACCACGACGCTGGTCGACAACTGGCGGTGGATCGCCGAGTCGGGGACCGAGGTCGGCACCGGGGTTGTCGATACGCCGAAGTGAAGTGACGAGACCGCACCCGTTGGAGCTCGATCGCGAACCCTCCGCCCGAAGCACGAGAACCGCGGCCTGACACGGGGGACAGATCCCGGCTGGTCGCGGTTCTTTTACGAATGTTTCCCGTTCCCGAAAGTGTGCAGAAGCTGGACAATCTCAGCGCGATCGGTGAGCCTTGGAAACTAAGCTGACGATGGAGAGAAACATGTCGCGTAGCGCCTTATTCTTGTTTGGTATCGCGGGAGTGATCGCGGCCACGGGGGCATCCTGCTCCGCGAGCACGCCGTCAGGCTCCTCCTCGGGTGGGGGCAGCAACACCCCGTCTGGCGGATCGATGAGCACCGGGAAGGGCGGCGCCGGTCAGGGCAGCACGAGCACCGGGGAAGACATCACCGTCAGCGTCGGCCCCGGCGGCGGCGGCACCACGGGTGACTGCGACTCGACCATGGACGAGGACAAAGACCTCGACGGCTGGACCAAGGCCGACGGCGACTGCAACGACTGCGACGTCAACGCCAACCCCGGCGCGATCGAGGTGAAGATCACCACCGCGCAGGGCGACGGCGGCATCCCCGAGCCGGCCGACGAAGACTGCGACGGGATGATCGACAACGTGGCCACGGCCTGCGACGAAGGGCTCGCGCTCACCGACGTCAATGCCGACAACGCGGCGAAGGCGATCGATCTCTGCCAGACGACGACCGAGAACCCCGCGACCAAGCTGGAGCGCAAGTGGGGCGTGCTCAGCTCCAAGTACATCGCTGCGGACGGCATCTCCCCGCGGTCGCCGGGCCTCCAGGTCGGGCTCCTCGAGAAGTTCGGGATGACAGTGAAGACCCGGCTCGGCAAGGCCATGCTCGGCCTCTCCACAGGGCACATGCGCACGCCGGGGCAGATGGGCTTCTGCACCGACTCGCAGACGAACCCTTCGCAGAACTGCGTCGTCCCTGACCCCAACCCGGTCCCGGTCGCGCCCGATGGCTTCCCGCAGCAGGTGCCCGGTTGTGGCAAGCCGGGCACGGCGCCCATCCACGACGACATCGCACTCGAAGTGAAGCTGCGCGCGCCGACCAACGCGACCGGGTACAAGTTCAACTTCAAGTTCTACTCGTTCGAGTACGCGGAGTGGGTCTGCTCCGACTACAACGATCAGTTCATCGCGCTGGTGAGCCCGCCGCCGCAGGGCTCGATCAACGGCAACATCTCGTTCGATAGCAAGAACAACCCGGTCAGCGTCAACATCGCGTTCTTCGACGTGTGCGATGCGTCGGGCATCGGCACCTTCGCGGCGAAGTGCACGGGGAGCTGCCCTTCGGCGCCCAACCCCTATTGCCCCAGCGGCAAGGGTGAGCTGCTCGGCACGGGCATGGACGGCCTGCCCGGGATGCTCGACGCCGGCGGGACGAGCTGGCTCGAGACCCAGGCGCCGGTCAAGGGCGGCGAGAACGTGTCGATCCGCTTCACGATCTGGGACACGGGCGATCACAACCTCGACTCGTCGGTGCTGATTGACGCCTTCCAGTGGATCGCCAGCGGCGGCACCGTGAAGGTCGGGACGGTCAAGCCGCCGGCCTGAGAGCGTCGCCTCAGAGGGGAAAGGCCCGCGCGAGCGCTTGCTCCGCGGGCCTTTTCATTGAGCTACGGTCCAGGCTTCGCCAGGACCTGATGGCGTCGAGGGTGCCTTGATGCCCCCGACAGACAGGCTTTACCGCGCAGCAGCGCGGCTCGCGCCGAGGGCGCGCAGCGCTCGGCAGAGCGTCGGATCCTGGCAAGGCCCCACGCGCCCCCCGTTGGTCGGCCACAGGACGTCTTTCACGCGGCTCACGTCGCGCACGTCGGGCCCGCGCCAGGGGCCGAGCGCGCGCGTCACCAGGGCCTCGCGCTCGGTGGCCGCCGGCAGCGAGAGGCGCACCTGCGGCGAGATGCCGACCTTCTGCACCGGCGAGCCGTCGGGGAGCGAGAACAGCAGCGTCGTCAAGCGGAGCACGCCCGCGTGCGCGTCGTCGTCGAGGTACTCCTGCGCGCAGCCCTTGCCGTAGGTGAGGTCCCCGATCACCACGGCGCGCCGGTAGCTCGCCAGGCCGCCGGCCATCATCTCGGCGGCGCTCGCCGAGTCCCCGTCCACCACGACCGCGAGCGGGCCAGTGTAGTGCTTCTCCTGGGGCACGTCGGGGGCGCGGTCGACCTCGATCTCGCCGTCGCGCCGCCGCATTGGGAAGAGCGACACGCCGGGCAGGAACAGGCCGAGCGCGGCGATGGCGCCGTCGGTCGAGCCGCCGCCGTTGGCGCGCAGGTCCAGCACCACGCCGCGGAGATCGCGCGCGGCGCGGGCCCGCGTCAGGGCCGCCGAGAGCTTCACGCCGAGGTCGTCGGGCACATCGCTGATGGGGATCACCGCGGCGCGCCCGTCGCCGTAGCGCAGGAAGTCGACCTGGAGCTCGGTGGGGGCGGCGTCGGCCGCGGCGGTCGCTGCGACGCCACCGCCTGTGGCTTGCACGATCAGATCGAGCGGCCCGGCCTCTCGCGCGCGCAGGACCGTGACCCGCGCCTTGGTCCCGGGCCGCGCGTCGGCGATCACCGAGAGCTGCTCGGCCTGCTCCACGCTCACGCCCGCGAGCGCCACGTCTTGCACCTTGAGCACCACGTCCCCGTCGACGAGCGGCGCCATCGCCCCGCGGTTGATCCGCACGCCGAGCGCGGTCCGCGACATCTCCGTCCACATCCGCTCGGGCGGCTCGGCCTCGAGCGCGAGATCGTAAATCGAGATCTCTTCGTCGAGCGGAGCCCACGCGCCGTGCGCGTCGAGCTGCGGGATGTACGCGCGCAGCGCCGCGGCCGTGACCACGCGCGCCCACCCCTCGGCGCCGATCGTCGGCGCGGTGCGGCTGCGCGCGGCGTCGGCGTACGCGGCGATCGGCTCGCCATACACGACGCGCAGCGCGCCGACCTGGCGGCCCAGCTCCCGCGCCAGATCGCGCGCGCCGTGCGTCACCGCGCCGTCTTCGAAGGGCGTCGACGCGGCGAGCTTCCACGCCTCCGTGAGTGATCGCGGCGCAGACTTCTCCGCGCCGTCGCGCGCGCCTTGATCGAAGATGCGGCGCAGCTCGTCGGACCAGGTCGAGAGCTCGCCTCCCACCTCGAGCGCGGCGGCGCACGGGCCTGCCCCCGGGCGCTGCTGCAGCTCGGCCAGCAACCTGTCGGCGTCGCGCTTCACCAGCGCGCCCGCCGGCGCGTCGGGAGCGACCGACCAGAGCCCGTGCGGATCGAGCCAATCCGCCGTGGCTTCCGCAAACTTTGCGGCGTCGACCGCGGGCACATCGGCGGCCATCGAGGTGCGTGCCTGGAGCACGATCGTGCGCGCGTCGTCGCAGCTGAGCGCCGTCGCCTCGCCGGTCGGCAAGATCAGCCCGCGATCGAGCGCGTTCTGATCGCAGCTCGCCGCGTCGACCTCTTCGTCACCGAGCGTGCGTGCCCGCTCGGCCCAGAGCGCGACGCCGCGCATCGCGCGCAGCGGCTCGGGCGAAGGGGTGCGCACGATGACGCCGAGCACCACCGCGCCGAGCGCGACAGTACAAGCTCCGAGTGCCGCGACGCGCCTTCCCACGGCGGGGGAAATACCACGACGGCGCCGCCGAGGTCGAAGTAGCGCCGAATTTGGTGCGAACGCATGGGGAAATCAGGCGCGAACGCGCGCAGCCGAAGCCCTCGGACGCGCTGTCGAAGAGGCCTTCGCGGCGGCCTTTCGATGATCCCGCAACGCTTTCGCCGGTGAGACGCGCCTTCACCATCCTTGCGCGATCCATCGAACGATTCGACGACTTTCCCTGCAATATCGGCGCGGCATTGCGAGTGCATTGCGCCTCTACGCCGGACGAAGGCCCGCACGCAAAGCGCGGTGGGACCTGATGCGCCGGAAAGGCAGAGTTCATGGCGACCACAATGGAGCGGGGTTCACTCTCGGTATATCGAACGCAGCTCGCGAGCCGCACCACCCTCACGCCGGAGCTCGAGCGCGAGCTGGCCACCCGCTACCGCGCCGGCGAGCGTGATTGCGGTCGCCGCTTGATCGAAGCGTGCCTGCCCTTCGTCATGACGATCGCCCTCGAGTACCGGCGCTGGGGCCTTCCGATGGAGGACATCGTTCAGGAGGGAAACATCGGCTTGCTCAAGGCCGCCGAGCGCTTCGACCCGGAGCGCGGCTGCCGCCTCGCGACCTACGCCGCCTACTGGATCCGCGCCGAGATCCGCGAGTTCGTGGCGCGCGGCTACCGCATCGTTCGCCTCGGATCCTCGAAGAGCGAGCGCCGCGCGCTCCGCATCTACCGCAAGACCCACGAGCGCGATCCCTCGGCGCTGGCCGAGCTCAGCGGCCTCACCGAGAAGCGCGCCACCGAGCTCCTCCCCCTGCTCATGGCCCGCGACGTGAGCCTCGAGCGCTCCCCCAACGACGACGGCAAGGCCCCGGTGGACCGCCTCGCGGACAGCGCGCGGTCACCCGAGGAAGAGGCCTGCCGCGCCGACGAGCGCAACCACCTCCAGAGCGCGCTCAAGCAGGTCGTCTCCGAGCTCTCCCCGCGCGAGCGCCGCATCGTTCGTCAGCGCTGGCTCACCGACGAACCGAAGACGTTAGAGCAGCTCGGCCAGGTCTTCGGCGTCAGCAAAGAGCGCGTCCGCCAGCTCGAAGAGCGCGCCAAGAAGCGGATGCGCGAGCGCCTCGAAGAGATCGTCGGCGAGCCCTTCGCCATCAGCGCCTGACGCTTTCGCTGCATCGGGATCCCGACACCTCGTCGGGATCCCGACTCCCCCTACAGCTCGATTACGAAGCCTTCACGAGCCGCCATCGTGTTCGGGAAGAGCTCCTGCGCACGGCGCTCCTTCTCGCGCACCATCGCGTCGGTCTGCGAAGGGTCGTGGTGGTGGAGCACGAGCTGCTTCACCCCGGCGGCCTTGGCCAGCTCGCAGCCGGCGGCGAACGTCGCGTGGCCCCAGCCCGTCTTCGGGACGCCGCCGACCTGCCCCGCGTATTCTTCCGGCGTGTAGGTCGCATCGAAGATCATCACGTCGGCGCCCATTGCGAGCTTCTTCAGCTTCGGATCGACGATCGCGTAGTGCTCCGAGTCGGTGATGTACACGACCGATTTACCCGCGTAATCGACCCGGTACGCGTAGACGCCGTTCGGGTGGTTGCCGCGCGCGTTGGTGATCGTCACATCGTTCTTCGGGCCGACGGTGATCACCTCGCCCTCGAAGAGATCGCGGAACGTCATCGAGGCGCCCATCTCGGTGAGGTGGACGGGGAAGCTCGGGTAGTCCATCTGCCCGGCCAGCGTCTCCTCGAGCGTACGCGAGACGTTGATGCCGCCGTGGAGGTGGATCTTGTTGCCGCGCACGAAGGCGGGCGTGAAGAACGGGAAGCCCTGGATGTGATCCCAGTGCACGTGGCTGAAGAACATCCACGCCTCGA
>Ga0209181_10001079_pt1 | contig 48674 bp, 47 predicted proteins | sample MAT05_FD_187208 | JGI IMG/M metagenome (GOLD analysis project Ga0209181, IMG submission 187208) | Freshwater microbial communities from Lake Fryxell liftoff mats and glacier meltwater in Antarctica - MAT-05 (SPAdes) (version 2) | ecosystem: Environmental > Aquatic > Freshwater > Ice > Liftoff... | reverse complement strand
CTGTTACCCCATGGGGCAAGATCTGCAACCTGAGCATCACGACCAGCCCGAATTGCGGTAGTCTGACCAGCGGCGGTACGAGCAACTTGGCTCCTGAGACCGTTGGTGACCTGACGATGTACCCGAACCCGAACCGTGGAGACCAGCTCTTCATCAGCCTCACAACGGTGGAAACCGATGTGAACACGGTAAGCGTGGACATCTACGACATGACCGGCAAGAAAGTGACCACCCGCGCGATCCCCGTGCAGAATGGTTACCTCAACTCCGCTCTTGACCTCAATGGGGACCTCTCCGGTGGCATGTACCTGGTGAACATCACCGCAGGTACCAAAGTGTACACCGAGCGACTGGTGATCCAGCCGTAAGGAATACGAACGAATGCGAACGCCCCGCGCCGAAAGGTGCGGGGCGTTCTGCGTTCGGGCCAACGCCTACGCAATACTTTACCGCCGCTCTTCCAACGACGAGTGTCCTCTATGCCCTGTGCGAGTCTGCCTTCGCATGCTGGAATGCGCTTGAGCGGGCACGCCTTCTTCATGACGGTACCTTTGCCACAATTCCATGCCAGCCGCTGCCACCGCCCTTCAGCCCGTTGTGTACTTCGACGGCGTGTGCGGCCTGTGCAACGGTTTCGTGGACCGGCTGATCCGGTGGGACCATGACCATGTACTACGCTTTGCCACGTTGCAAGGCCGCACCGCACAAGAGCGGCTGCCTGCGATCCATACCGATGAATTGAATTCCATCGTGTACTACGATGGTGAACGGCTGCTGACACGGTCCACCGCCGCGCTGCACATCGCAATGAAGCTCGGGGGTGCTTGGAAACTGGCCGGGCTTTTCCTGATGGTACCACGCTTCCTACGCGATGCGGTGTACAACTGGATCGCCCGCAACCGCTACCAATGGTTCGGCAAACACGCTAACTGCCGCTTGCCTTCGCCACAGGAACGCGCCTTGTTCCTGCCGTGAGGCTCTCGCCAACAGGAGCACACTGAGCACACCGAGGGTCTGCGGCCCTCGGTAATGCACCCTGTGATGAGCGGTCACTGCACCACACGAAGCGCTACTACCTTCGCCATCGAACCATCCGCATGCTCCAACTCGAAGGCATCGTTAAACGCTACGGCGACTATACCGCACTCGACGGTATCTCCATGGAAGTGCCCACCGGAAAGGTCTTCGGCCTACTCGGTCCCAATGGCGCAGGCAAGACCACGCTGATCCGCATCATCACCCGCATCACCGGCCCGGACGAGGGGCGCGTGCTCATCGACGGACGGCCGATGACACAGGAGGATGTGGCCATGATGGGCTACCTGCCCGAAGAGCGCGGCCTGTACAAGAAGATGAAAGTGGGCGAACAGGCCTTGTACCTGGCCCGCTTGAAAGGGCTTTCCAAAGCCGATGCCACCAAGCGCTTGCGCGACTGGTTCGAGCGCTGGGAGATCATGGGCTGGTGGAACAAGAAGGTGGAAGAACTGAGCAAGGGCATGGCCCAGAAGGTGCAGTTCATCACCACCGTCCTGCACGAACCGAAGTTGATCATCCTGGACGAGCCCTTCAGCGGTTTCGACCCGATCAACGCCGAATTGGTGCGCAGTGAGATCCTGCGCTTGCGCGATGCCGGTACCACCGTGATGCTGAGTACGCACGGCATGGCCAGCGTGGAAGAGCTCTGCGATACCATCGGCCTGATCGACCGTTCCCACTTGGTGCTGCATGGAAACGTTCGCGAGATCCGCCGCCGCTATGCCACCAATACCTACCGCGTGGAATATATAGGGAACCGCGTGGCGCTGGCCAACGCACTTTCCTTTACCGGTGAATTGATCGAGGACAAGGAACACGACGGCCAGAACACGGCCCGCATCCGCCTGCCGAAGGACAGCTCGGTGAACCAGGTACTGCGCCAACTGCTGGGTGCTGTGGAGATCCGTGGTGTACACGAGGAGATCCCCAGCATGAACGACATCTTCATCCGTGTGGTGAGCGAAAAGGAGCCGCAGAGCGTTGTGGCGGGAATGACCGAGTAAGGTCCGACGATCATCGGCACCAACGACCTCAATACACCATGAACAAGATCAACCTCATCATCTGGCGCGAGTTCATCACCCGCGTGCGCAAGCCCAGCTTCCTGATCATGACGATCCTGGGGCCGCTGCTGATCGCGGGGGGCATCCTGCTCACCGCCTACATCGGCACCCAGGAAGCTACCGACCATCGCGTGCTGGTGATCGATACCGAAGGCGTGATCGGAACACCGTTGAAGAATGGTGGCAATGTCACCTTCTTCCTCGATGGGCACCCATGGAGCGATTCCGCTTTCAAAGCAAGTCCATACACCGTGCGGGTGAACCTGCTGCCCAATGTGTTGGTGACGCCACAAGCCGATCTGTACTACAAGACCTTGCCCAGTGAGTTCGGCATGTCCACCATTCGCAATGAACTGGAGAAAGCGATCGAACTGGCCAAGCTGCGCGATGCAGGCATCGACAAGGAAGCCTACGACCGTGTGCGCAAACCGCTCGACCTGAAGAAATTCGACATCGAGAAGGTGAGCGCGCAATCCTTCGCACAGGAGCGCGCGTTGATCGGTTTCTTCTTCGGCTACTTCATGTTCATCTTCATCTTCATGTACGGCGTGCAAGTGATGCGCGGTGTCATGGAAGAGAAGCAGAACCGCGTGGTGGAAGTGCTGATCAGCAGCGTGCGGCCTTTCCAGTTGATGATGGGCAAGATCATCGGCATCGCGTTGGTAGGCTTTACGCAGTTCATGTTGTGGATCGGCATCACGGCGACCATGGTGCTGATCGGCTTGGCGGTGCTGGCGGGTGACAAGTTCGATCCCGCGCAGTTGGCCGAACAAGGAATGACCGCCGAGATGCAGGCCAAGCTGATCACTGAGCAACAAGGGGCATCGGCGGAAGCGTTCGATCAAAGCGCCATCACGGACGTGATCACACAGATCAACATCCCACTGGTGCTGGCCGTTTTCCTGTTCTACTTCATCGGTGGCTACCTGTTGTACAGTTCGCTGCTGGCCGCGATCGGTTCCGCAGTGGACAGCGAGACGGACACCCAGCAGTTCATGCTGCCGGTGACGTTGCCCATGGTGGTCGCGATCATCATTGCGCAAATGGCCGTGTATAATCCGGAAAGCCCGGCGGTACTCTGGTGCAGCATGATCCCCTTCACCAGCCCGATCGTGATGATGGTGCGCGTGGCGATGGGTAGTGCGCCCATCTGGCAATTGCTACTGAGCATGGTATTGCTCATCGTCGCATTCATCGGCACCACTTGGATCGCTGGTAGGATCTACCGCACCGGCATCCTGATGTACGGGAAGAAGGTCAGTTGGAAGGAGATGGGGAAGTGGTTGTTCTATAAAGGTTAGAGCAGCTACTACTCATGGGCCACTAGCCTCTCGCTACTTGCGGTCGCACGGCAAGTAGCCAAAGGCTAGCGGTCAAAAGCCAAAGGTGCATTCCATGCAGCGTGAAGCGATCATCGACCTGGGGACCAACACGTTCAACCTGTTGGTATTCGAACGTGATCCTGCGACCGGTCTTCGCATCGTGCATGCCGCGGAGCAGCCGGTGTTCCTTGGGCGTGGTGGGATAGAGCGCGGCGTGATCACCGAAGATGCGTTCGAACGCGGGATGGAAATGCTGCGGACGCTGCGTGCGGTCGCCGAGGCACAGGGTGCGGTGCGGGTCTCGGGCTTCGGAACATCCGCCTTACGCAATGCACGGAACGCCCCCCTGTTCGTGGAACGCGCACGGAGGGAGCTCGACCTGGCGATCACGATCATCCGAGGTGATGAAGAAGCCGAACTGATCCTGGCCGGCGTGCGACAAGCCGTGCGCTTTACCAGCAAACCCGCGCTGGTCATGGACATCGGCGGGGGCAGCATCGAGTTCATCCTGGCCACGGAGAAGGCGTTGATGTGGAAACACAGTTTCGAACTGGGCGCCACGCGCCTGCGCGAACGCATCCCGATCAGCGATCCGATCACCGTGCAGGAAGAGGCCCGCATCGCCGCGCACCTCGACGACCGGTTGGAAACACTGTACGCGATCATCGAACGGCACGAGCCGCATGTGCTGATCGGCAGCGCCGGCAGCTTCGATAGTATTGCTGCGTTGATCAGTGCTGAGCGTGCCGCACCACTTGCTGTGGAGGCTGTTGAACTGGCCTATTCCGCCTTGGAGTTCGACACGCTCAAGGACCGCCTGCTGCGCATGGACCGCGCTGCACGGCTTCTGCAGCCCGGCTTGCCGGAGTATCGCGTTGATACACTCCCCTACGCCTTGATCGCCATCGATCGTGTGCTGATGGCCGGAGGCATCCGCGACATGCACTGGAGCCGGTATGCGCTGAAGGAGGGCGCCGCCATACGGACCTCAGGGTAGTTGCTGCACACGTATCGCCGTGGGCACCACACCACCGATCGTCTGTAGGATCACATCGCGATCGTTGCCAGAACCAGTGTATAGGATGCTCCCGCTCAGGTTCACATCGCGGCGATCGTACACGTTGTTCACCGTGTTGGTAGGGATGATGCCACCAATGGCTTGTAGGATGACATCGCGATCGTTGCCCGAGCCGGTGTATCTGATACTTCCCTCCCCATTGGCATCCCCTGGCCACAGGCACTGAATAGCACCAACCGGCGTGCGTGCCGATGTACCATAAGTGGCCGTGCTGGCCAACCGGAAGTCTATCGTTGTCGCTGATGCATCTCCCGTGAGGGCAAGGGCCGTGGCTGTCATGATGCCGAGGTGGTTCCTGTGCCTTAGGGCCACATAGTAGCTACCTTGGGAGAGCGGAGCGTTAATAGATGTGGCACCATTCAGGCCCACCACGTCACCATCGCGCTGGATAAGTGCCGGGCGGGAATGCAGGACGACCATGGGGTTCGATGCTCTTCGAAGTTCCACGATCACCCAATCCACAATAGCATTGGCGCCGGTGGTGGTGAGAAGTGATGGTGTGAGCGCAACTCCCGGTGAAGAGCCGACATAGTTATAGCCCAGACCACTGTACGGCTCAACAGCTGGGATAAGACCTGCGACCCTTAGCTGGTCGGTCATGAACGTTCCGGCAGGCAAAGCCCCGGCAAGTGCGGCGCGCAGGTTGAAGTTCACGCCACAGTCACCCAATGTGCCCGGGACTGAGATGACAGTCGGTCGATAACACTCCACCTGGATGCCGTTGCACGTGGTACCAGCATTCGTGGGGAATATGTCAACGACGCAGATGCCTGTCGGCAAGGGTTCGTTGAAGAGCCAGTTCGTGCCGGGCCCGATCGTCCAATCATCTGAAACGGGTCCATTCCATGTTGTATTCGTTCCGGCATGGACGATGTTGTAGGTCCATGGCCCGGGACAAGCACTGTACTGCGCGGTGGAGATCCCCGTGCTGTACTTGCCGGTCCAGCGCAAGGTGATACCAACGGTGCAATCGTTCACCACGTGTAGCTGCGGCGGCACGGGGATATGATCGGCCCAACTCACGAACGTTGATGCAACACAGCCCATGGCATCCGTCACCGTTACCGTTACTTGGTTCACGCCTGCTTGAGCGGCAAGGGTACCACCCCACTCTCCACCCCAAGCTACCGCTTGTGCCACCACGGAGCCGGAGAGCGCAGTGAAGGTGACGGTGTACGGTGCCGTTCCTCCGGTCCAAGAAGCGGCTCCAACGGGTTGATCGTAGCTGGAACAATCCTCGGCAACACTGGCGTTGGAAAGCACCAAGTTGCATTGGGCAGCGACCAAGGCCGGAAGTGCGCTGACCGCAAGGAATAGAAGAGGCCCAAGTCGTCCCATAGTGTACCAAGCTTTGATCGGTCTCGTCAAAAATAAGGACGCATGATCCAAAATAGGCTGCCGTTGGGCCTTCGCCAGCATACCCCATCTTTGCTCCGAAGCTGCGACCCATGCCCAAGATCCTGATCATCGACGACGAAAAAGCCATCCGCAATGCCTTGCGCGATATCCTCGAACACGAAAAACACACCGTGGACGAGGCCGAGGATGGCGCAGCGGGATTCGAAAAAGCGAAGAAGGGCGGCTACGATGTGATCCTGTGCGACATCAAGATGCCCAAGATGGACGGGCTGGAATTCCTGCAGAAGTTGATGGCCCATGATGACGATGTGCCCGTGGTAATGATCAGCGGGCACGGCACTATTGACACGGCGGTGGAAGCCCTGAAGAAGGGCGCCTTCGACTTCATCGAGAAACCACCCAACATAAGCCGGATCCTGGTGAGCGTGCGCAACGCGCTGGACCGCAAGGTGCTGGTGCAGGAAACGAAAGTGCTGCGCACGAAGGTGGGCAAGGCCAGGGGCAACAGTGTGCAGATGATCGGCGAGAGCAAAGCCCTAGGTCAGATCCGCGAGATGATAGAGAAAGTGGCACCCAGCGATGCACGCGTGCTGATCACCGGCGGCAACGGCGCGGGCAAGGAAGGTGTTGCGCGTATGCTGCACGAGAAGAGCCAACGTGCGCAAGGGCCGTTCATCGAGGTGAACTGCGCGGCCATTCCGGGTGAGTTGATCGAGAGCGAGCTCTTCGGCCACATCAAGGGCAGCTTTACCAGCGCGATCAAGGACCGCAAAGGCAGGTTCGAGTTGGCCGATGGCGGCACTCTGTTCCTGGACGAGATCGGTGACATGAGCTTGGCCGCACAAGCCAAAGTGCTACGGGCGTTGCAGGAAAGTCGCATTACGCCGGTGGGTGGCGACAAGGATATTACCGTGAACGTTCGCGTGATCGCCGCTACGAACAAGGATGTGAAGAAGGAGATCGCGGAAGGCCGTTTCCGCGAGGACCTTTACCACCGCCTCAGTGTGATCCCGATCCATGTGCCCAGCCTGAGCGAACGCGCCGAGGATATCCCGTTGCTCGCCGAGCACTTCATCGTGCTGGTCTGTACCGAGCAGGGTATCGCCCCGAAAAAGATCGCGGACAAGGCGGTGAAGGAGTTGCAGAAGCTCCCGTGGACGGGCAACATCCGGGAGCTGCGGAACGTGATCGAGCGGTTGGTGATCCTGAGCGGGAAGGAGATCTCAGAAGCCGACGTTAAGTCATTCGCTATCCCCAAAGGGTAGATCAGAACAGGGTCCGCCGATCTATTCTTCGGGGCAGGATCGAAGACATATATCTGTTTATCAGATAGTTAGCCGCCAATGACCAGTCCGCTGACCAGATCTGCACGTACCGTTCACCGATGTGAACACACCGTTGGTCGAAACACCCATACGGAAGGGGACAGAAGCCGCGTTGGCAAGGCAACCTTCGCGGTAGTCACTCGTCTCCTCTGAGGAACCTCAGCGGACAAGGCAGCGTCCGGAACGTAAATCTGCAAGCCATGCATATGCTGAATGAATTTCACGACTTCTTCTACTCGAAGATGGGCAATGCGTTCTACTATGCCCTGATCTTCTTGGCGATCATCGCGATCGTGGCCCAATGGCGATTGTATGAGAAAGCCGGTCAACCGGGCATCGCTGCGATCGTTCCGATCTGGAACATCATCGCCTTCGTGAAGATCGTAGGCCGCCCGGCTAGCCATGCGTGGTTGTTCTTCGTTCCCATCTGGGGCCAATTGTACTTCACCCCGAAGGTCTGGATCGAGGTCTGCCAAAGCTTCGGCAAGACCACGATGCTGGACTATGTGCTCGTGATCATCTTCAACGCATTGTACATCCTCAACCTCGGATTGAGCTACGAGACCACGTATCGGGGCCCGGTCTATGGCAACAACATTCCATCCACCCCACGTCCGCTGTCCCATCGGCCGATGATGGCCTAAGGACCGGATCACCGTCGCTATCTTCCGTGAGGGGCCTCGCTTGTCGGGGCCTTTTCCGTTCGTCAGCTACGCCAGCAGCGCTTCGGCCTTCTTCAATTGAGTTGACAATGGGTGCCCTAGTGTCGTGATCAGGAAGTAGGTCTACCAAAGATCTGCCTCAATTCTTTCTTCCTGCAAGGCGGAACACGCACGGCATAGCAGCCTGCCCGGGTCCCCGAACCGGGGCTATGGCGAAGTGGTCCAACGCCGCAGGAAGGAAAAAGAGAGGTGGAGATGGTGTACTTATACCGTTCCACAATTCGTAATGGCCCGATCTCGACACGGCTCATCGAGCCAAACGTATTGTCTCACGCGCATTTACCACTTCTAAGTCCAGCCCAGCCTTGGGGCTGTCCTGAACTAAGAATTGGTATTACTTCCCGATCACGACACTAGCACTAAGGCTCTGACCGCAACCCTTTGCGCGCGGCTCTCTTTGAGATCTTGGGATATCCCCAAGTTCTTGCATACCCAATGCATATGCCCCAATGCCCCAGACCACTTTGCATACGACCAGTGCTCTCCAAACTTGTACTTGGGTACAATACGTAGTCGCTCTCGATCACATTCTTTGATGGCGTGTATTGAGCGAACGCCCCGATGGAGATCAAGTTGAAATTGGAGAACCGGTACCGCAAGTCAAAGCCAACGCGACCGTAGCCTGTGGCTCTCTTATCCTCATTGAAACGATCTTGTCGTACAATGATCGTGTAAGAAGGTGTGCCGCTGAACGCAACACTACCGGTGTATGATCCCGCATCGGGGAACAAATAACAGACGCCAAGACCTGCGCTCGCATTGAGTGAAAATCGCCCGTTTCCGAACAACCTATGCCCGTAATAAGCACCTACCCCTGCCATTGGGTGCCTTTCCTTCACCTCATGTTCATAACGTACTGACGTGCCACCAGGAAACAACCGGTAGTTCACATCCCACCCATAGGAAAAAGGCACCATATGCAAGGCCGCTTCTATCCCAAAACCACTTTTCGAAGTGCCCCAGTGGAACCAGGACAAGGATATCCCCTTCGACGAAGGATTCCAGCCCGACATGGAGACATCTGGTCCAGTACGGTCACTAACATTGATCTTCTCCTGCCAGAAGTGGGATACCCGAAGGATCAGTTCATTCGGGGCGACCTGCTGACTTGATGCATCGCCGAGAAGTGACAAATACGCGAAAAAGACCAGCAATGTCTTGATCTTGCCACAATCTACCCATGGAGCTAGTTGCATGGAGCTGGGTCGAACGTCAGTGCATGATAGTGCGATAGCGATGTTGAAGAACAATCCCCATCAAATCGGAACTGCCACTTGTCTTTTGGCTCTCCGGACCTGAAAGTCCTTCGCGGGTCACCAAAATTGGGCAATACAGCTGTTGCCACGACGGTTTTCCTTTTCTTACACTTGGAGCTAGTGTAAATGTCTCCGGGATCTTTGCACAATACATCGTGAAAGTCCCCATACGCCGATGCCAACATCCGCATCTTCATCGGCTTCCAACCGGACCCGTGTGCTTTCCAGCCCCTGATCTTCGCTATTGCTCTACTCCCTGCTTGTACCACCCACCACTGATTGCCGCGATAACGGAACATCAAGGTCCACGTGATCTTTCGTTGTTCATTATCAAACGTCTCCCCTCCCTTCTCCTTACCGTAATCGTTGCAGCACACGCAGGGAGGCAACTCTGATGAACAATACGGTGTAAGTTCCTTGGTGACCACAACACACGAATCGTTCAGATCAAAACCTATCGGATCGGCTATGTAGTGTTCGTAGGTAGCACAATCGCAGAAGGAGATCGCGTCGCCATGTTCGTTGACCATGTTTATGCGACCACCCACCATGACAGCACCGTAGCTGTTTACCATAGCTTCCATCACGTCATCTTCGAACGCGGTTTCGGGTGCGTATTCTGGATCCCCCCCACCTGCTAAAAAAGCAGTCAGCGCGATGGCCATTTGCCTCCTGTATGAATTGAACCCTAGCGCCGATTCAAAATCGATGAGCGGTTGCTCATCAACAAATCCAAGTTGATCCGACATTTGGTCAAAATCAGCATCCGAAAGATAGCCGTATTGGCCTTCGAAATCATCCATGTGAGATTCGTACGCTTGCGTAAGGCAATCATAGACTTCATCAAAATGGCTTTGTGTTTGGAATGACAGCATCCCGCATTCAAACTCCACTTTTTCTTAGCACAAGTTGATATCCGACTTGGCGCTGACCAGTTCGGTCGATACGGCATTCCTGCTTTCGCCAAGCTCCTTGTGGCAAGCGATCAAAACTGAAGCTACTGCGATAGTGAAGAGCAAGGGAAGATGTAAGCGACGCATGGTGGTTCTGTGTAGGTGCATTACGAAGAAGCGTTCACCTTCTCCCCAGATGCAAACCCTACTGCATGGCAATCGCCCATGCTCTATCGCCCCCCAATAGAGTTATTCGGCTGAGATACAACTATTTACAATATCACATTATTGGACATTCAAAACGACTTTCTATTCACCCACGTACGGGCAAGTTAAATGTGTCAGGCCAGCAATGCTTCCGCCTTTTTCAAAGCGCTGGACATACCGCTCGGTTCCTTTCCCCCGGCCGTTGCGTAGTCCGGTTGACCGCCGCCGCCGCCTTTGATGTCAGCGCTGATCTGCTTGATAATATCCACGGCCTTCAATCCCGTGGCACCAGCGAACGCCGCTCCGATGGACACCGCCAACAAGGGCTTGCCATCGATCACCGAACCGCTGACGAAGGCCAGGTCCGGGTGCTGCTCGCGGAGTTGGTAGCCCAGATCCTTCAGGCTTTGCGCATCGAGGTCGAGTTGCTCCACCAGGATCTGAAGACCCTTGGCGTTCTTCGTCGCTTTGCCGGGCAATGAGGCGGCGTAGTTCTTCACCTTCTCTTTCACGGCCTTCTCCAGTTCCTTGGTCAGCGCGGTGTTTTGCTCCATGAGCTTCTCCACGGTCTGCACGAGGTCGGCGGGATGCTTCAGCAATGTGTTTATCGCGTCGAGCTTGGCGAGCTTGTCGTTGATCATGCGTTCGGCTTCCACGCTCGTGATGGCCTCGATGCGCCGAATACCGGCGGCCAATGCACTTTCGCTGATGATGCGGAACGGCCCGATGACACCCGTGCGTGGCACATGCGTTCCGCCGCAGAGTTCGACGCTCGGTCCGAACTTCACAACACGCACACTGTCGCCGTACTTCTCACCGAAGAGCGCCATGGCGCCCATCGCTTTCGCTTCTGCGATCGGCACGTTGCGTTTGTCCTCGAATACGAGATCTTCGCTGATCATCGCATTCACTTCGCTTTCGATGGCGGCCAATTCCTCGGACGTCACTTTGGCGAAATGGCTGATGTCGAAACGCAGTCGATCAGGCGCGACGAGCGATCCTTTCTGCTCCACGTGTTTGCCCAAGTGCTTGCGCAGGACATGGTGCAGCAAGTGCGTTGCCGTGTGATTGCGCTGCGATAGTGCGCGACGTGATGCATCAACTTGTGCTGTGAGCGACGTGTTCACCTCATTCGGCAAGGTCTTCGTGAAATGCACGATGAGTTGGTTCTCCCGCTTTGTGTCCACCACCTCTACGCGCTCATCGCCGGTGATCAACCAGCCCGTATCGCCCACCTGGCCGCCGCCTTCCGCATAGAAGGGTGTGCGGTCCAGCACGATCTGGTACTGATCGCCGCCCTTGCCACTGATCTTCCTGTAACGGAGGATGCGTGATGTGGTGCTCAGATCATCGTAGCCAACGAAAACCGTCTCCCCTTTCCCGAGTTCGGTCCAGTCTCCCGTTGTTACGGTTGTTGCAGCGCGCGAACGATCCTTCTGCTTCTTCAGTTCTGCTTCGAAACCTTTCATATCAACAGCGAGCCTGTGCTCTGAAGCGAGGAGCTGAGTGAGGTCGATCGGGAACCCGAAAGTGTCAAAGAGTTCAAATGCAAATAATCCGGAAACAGGTCCGAAATCCTTCCACTCGCTCTCGGATCCAGCGCCCTTGGTGAACTTCTGATTCACATCACGCGCATGTGCCTCAAACCGCTTGATCCCTTGTTCCAGCGTACGCAGGAAGGCCTTCTCCTCTTCCAACATCACATTCTCGATGATGCCTTGTTGCTTGGTCAGTTCCGGGAACTGATCACCCATTTGCCCAACTAGGGTGGGTACCAACGAATGCATGAACGGCTCGTTGAAACCCAAGAAGCTGTAGCCGTAACGCACTGCACGACGCAGGATCCTGCGGATCACATAGCCTGCTCCTGTGTTGCTCGGCAGTTGCCCATCGGCAATGGCGAAACTGATCGCGCGCAGGTGGTCCGCGATCACACGCATGGCGATATCGGCCTTCTCCCCTGTGTTGTCATGCCGGGCTTGACCCGGCATCTCACCGGTGCCGTATGGCTTCCCACACTTTTTCGCCAACGCCTGGATCAGCGGTTGGAACACATCCGTATCGTAGTTGCTGCGCTTTCCTTGCAGCACCATGCACAGGCGCTCGAAGCCCATACCGGTATCCACGTGTTGTGCGGGTAGGTCGATCAGCGAGCCATCGGCTTTGCGCTCGAACTGCATGAACACGTTGTTCCAGATCTCGATCACCTGTGGGTGGTCGTTGTTCACCAACTCGCTGCCGGGCTTCTGTGCCTTCTCTTCTGCCGTGCGCACATCCACGTGGATCTCCGTACAGGGCCCACAGGGGCCGGTATCGCCCATCTCCCAGAAGTTGTCCTTGCGCGAGAACGGCAACACTTTGTCCGCTGGCAAATAGTTCAACCAAAGCTGGCGGGTCTCTTCATCGGCCTCCAAGCCATCCTTCGCATCGCCGCCGAAGTAGGTGACGTAGATGTTCGCCGTATCGATGTTGTAGGTATCCACTAACAACTCCCACGCCCACTGGATCGCTTCCTTTTTGAAGTAATCGCCGAAGCTCCAGTTGCCGAGCATCTCGAACATCGTGTGGTGGTACGTATCGATGCCGACCTCTTCCAAGTCGTTGTGCTTGCCACTCACGCGCAAGCATTTCTGCGTATCGGCGATGCGCTTGTGTTGTGCCGGACGGTTCCCCAGGAACAGGTCCTTGAACTGGTTCATGCCCGCGTTGGTGAACATCAACGTGGGATCATCCTTCACGACCATGGGCGCACTGGGCACGATGGTGTGGCCGTGCTTGGCGAAATGATCGAGGAAGATCTGGCGGATCTGCTGGCTGGTGAGCATCGAGGTGTGATGGGCGGCAAAAGTAGCCGGTTGGCTTCAGATGGATCCGCCCGGACCTACATGCGGCGGTGACCCCTGGTCTTGGATCACCGTAATTTCAGCGCATCAAGCCGCAATCCATGATGACCAGGTCGCTTTGCTTTTCCGTCTCGTTCTTCATCCTTTACCTTGGTTCAGATGCGCAATGGACCAGCATTGACCTAGGCCCGGACCAAGTGGTATCGAACATCACCATGGCAGGCCCGACGAAAACCCTTGCCGCATGTGGTGGTCAATTGTTCGGGAGTATTGATGGAGGCGATACTTGGAATGGCTGGACGCCTCAATTGGTGGCCGGGATACCACTAGTAGCGATCACCCAAGAGATGATCTTCCAAAACGAAATCACGGGCTTCATAGCGGGGTCCTTGGATTTCAACAACGCGTACTACATCGGACGCTCGACGGATGGTGGACAGATCTGGCCGGCGACCTTCACTGCTGATGATGGTGCATACCCGAGGACGTTCTACGATATTCAGTTCCTCTCTCCCGCCAACGGGTTCGCCGGAGGAACCAATGGGCTGCTCGTTCGAAGCGTGGATGGTGGTGCGACCTGGACACTCATGACCTCCGGAACGACTGAGGTGATCCGCAACATCCACTTTTCCAGCTTGAGCACCGGTCTGTTGATCCTTGGCGAAAGCATCCTTCGGACCATGAATGGCGGTGCGAACTGGAGCGAGGTGGCTACCGGTGAAGAACTACGTGGGGTCAGCGTTAGTGCGGACGGGACCTACTTCGTGGCTGGCGATCAGATGCTCCTGCAAAGCACGGACGAAGGTGCCACGTGGACCACGACCGTCGCCCCCATCGGCGGGGTGCGTGAACTGCGAGCGATCACCGATGACCTGATCCTGGTAGCCACGGCTGGTGGCTTGTTCATCACGCACAACGGGGGCTTGTGGTGGGAAACACCTCCACCTCCGGTCAATGCGAACACTTGGGACATGACCGTGAACGCGAACGGCGATCTTCTCGTATCGGCCGCGAACGGGACCGTATTCAGAACCACCCCTCCCTATCGTGGAGGACCGGTGGTGGACACCCAGGTCACGCGTAGCCCTTTCTGCGGATACACGGAGATCCATTTGGATGCCGAGGGCGACCCATCCCTCTCCTACAGCTGGACACTGAACGACGAGGTGGTCGCCAATACGATGGATGCTTCGATCATGGTGACCCAAAGCGCCTCAACAGGAGAAGTGGAGCTACAAGCTTCCAACGGCATCCATACCACGAATTCCACCTCCACTGTGAGCTTGTTCGTATTCCCTGAATTCGAGATCGACGCCGGCGTTGCACAGTCTATCTGCCCGGGTTCGAACGGCACCATATCTGCCACTGGTGCACCAGCGACGGCTGCCTATGCATGGGCACCCTCAGCGGGCCTCTCTTCGCCGAACGCCAGCACCACGAGTGTGACTTGGCCAACCGAACAGGTGTTCACCGTGACCGCAACGAACGGCCCCTGTGCCTCGACGGACTCGGTCACCTTGACACCGTTATCAACGGTGCAGAACATGGCATTCACCGAGGTCCTGACAGCACCGCTTCCGATCAACGATCTGGAAGTCCTCAACGTCAACTCCATCCACGTTCTTCACGAACCCACAGGAACATCAAGCTATCTGTGGAGCGCCGATGCCGGCGCTACGCTCCATGAAGAAACATTCATAAGCCGGTACAACTTCTCGATGTTCGATCCATGCAATGGGGTGGCCTATATCGGAGCGGGTATCAATGTGCATACCAGCGATGCGTGGCGCACGGTCACGATGGACACGTTGGAGTGGTACGGAGAGGCCTCGCATGGGTGCACATTCCTGAACCCTATGGTCGGGTTCTGCATACGGTCACATTTCCTCGACCAGCGGCATGAACTCATACGGACCATTGACGGAGGGCTCAACTGGAACGTGATCATGGATACGATCCCGAACCAACAGCGCGACTTCGCCCACATTTCAGCAGATACGATCTACTTCGCCTTTGTGCGCAATGGTTCAGAACTTCATTTCAGCCGAACGACCGATGGTGGATCGTCATGGTCCGATACCATCTTGTTCAATGGACCCGGCAACTATCTATACAGCAACATGGCATTTGGCAACGGTCGGTCCGGGCACATTCACAAGAACGGCCGAGACAACCACTTCAAGACCTCTGACGGTGGTATAACCTGGCAGCAGTACAGCATTCCGCAGTTACCCGGGTTCGCCCAATTGCATTCATTGACCATGATGGGAGATACCACGGCGTTCTTCCATTACGGCGACGTGCTCTACCGCAACTCGCATGGCGGTCGATGCTGGCAGGCGGTCGGCACCGTTCCTGGCATGTCCGCGGAGGAGTTCCGGATACTTGATAACGGCGTGCTGTTCATGGAGCGCTATGGGAACACCGTTCACCGAAGCGACCTCTCTGCACATGCTCCAGAACTGAGTTTCTCCATTGATTGCGCCATCTGTGACGGTGAATTACCTACCATGAACAATGGTTCCTTCGGCCACGACAGCTATATGTGGTCGATCAACGATGCACCCGCAGGTACGGGCATACAACCCAGTTGGAACGCCCCCCCTGACGAAGGCACCTACTCGATATCCCTCATCGCCACATTGGACGGAATATCCGACACGATCACCCATGAACTGCAGGTTGCTTCACCACAGTCCATCATCGACCAATCCGGTTCCACCCAGATCACGATCAATGAACCCTTGGACCTTTATGTTGAGCTGAGCGGCTCAGATGAGATCGGAACCGTAACCTGGTTGCACGATGGATCGGTGGTGCCAGGCGCTACGGAACCAATACTGCACGTGCCGAGTGCCGATCCTTCCGATGCTGGCGTCTACCTCTGTAGGATACTGACCGCTTGTGGAACCCTATGGTCGCAACCCATCGTGGCTGATGTGTCCGTTAGCTCCATGGACCCTGATTCCGCCTTTGCACCAATTCTGTTCCCCAATCCAACCAGCGGAATGGTGACCATACGACCAACGAACAACCAAGTGCAAACCTTCACGGTCCACGATGCAACAGGGAAAGTGCTGGAACAGATCATGATCCACGGACCCTATCAACTGGACATGACCCGTTTCGCCGCAGGGCTCTATTCGATCCTGGTCTGCGACATCAATGGGAGACGATACCGGGTCACCGTCCAAAAGACCTGACGGACCATGATCCTTGCCTCCCTGGATCCCCTCTCGGTGAGTCCGGAAAACCTTCGTTGCTGTAACTTCGTCGATTCCGCTTCAGGACCATGCCCGAGCAGAAATACCGATTCAACCCGAGGACGCTCAATTTCGAGCGCATACGGCTGAGCGCTTGGCAGAAGACGAAGCGCACCCTTCTTGCGTTGACCCCCGGCCTGGTGGTGGGTGTCGCGGGGATCTTCTTGGCCTACCAGTTCATCGATTCGCCCAAAGAGGCTTCGTTCCGGCGCGAGAACCAACAACTCTTGTTACAATACGAACTACTGAACAAGCAGTTGGGCGAAGTGGAGAACGTGCTGTATGATGTGCGGCGGCGTGACGACAATATCTACCGGGTGATCTTCGAAGCCGACCCTTTGCCGGAGACCATGCGCCAAGCCGGTTCCGGTGGCGTGGACCGCTACAGGGATCTGAGCGGCTTCGCCAGTAGCGATCTTGTGATCGATACCAAGAAGCGCTTGGACAAGTTGACGAAACAGTTGGTGGTGCAATCGAAGTCGTTGGATGAAGTGGCCTCGCTGGTGCTTCGCAAACAAGAGATGCTGGCGAGCATCCCCGCCGTGCAACCGATCCCGAATGTGGATCTTACCGCGACCGCCGGTGGCTTCGGCATGCGGATCCATCCGATCCACAAGATCCCGAAGTTCCATGCCGGCATGGATTTCACATCCAAGCAGGGCACACCGATCCATGCTACGGGCGATGGCCGCGTGATCTTCGCGGATTATGCAACCAACGGCTACGGCATGCATGTGATCGTGGACCACGGCTTCGACTATGAGACCCTTTACGGCCACTTGAGCGAGCTGAAAGTGCGCAACGGCCAACGCGTGAAACGCGGCGATGTGATCGGACTGGTGGGCAACACCGGCCTTAGCGCAGGCCCACATCTGCACTATGAGGTACACAAGAACGGTGAGCCGGTGGATCCAGCGAACTACTATTTCAATGACCTCACGCCCGAGGAATACGCGCGCATGCTGGAACTATCACGCAATGCTGGACAGTCGTTGGATTGAATGATAGATTCGCAGCCCCATGCCCTGGAAGGAGAAGACGATAGAGAAGTTGTACTGGTCAATTGGTGAAGTGGCCGAACAATTGGGGGTCAACACCTCCCTTATCCGCTATTGGGAAAAGGAGTTCGGCAGCATACGCCCGAAACGCACCGGTAAAGGCGATCGGCTATACACGCGGAAGGAGATCGAACACCTACAACGGATCCAGCACTTGGTAAAGGAGAAGGGCTTCACATTGCAAGGGGCACGCGAACAACTGCGGAAGGCCGATGATGTGGAGACCGCAGCGACCATCGATGTGGAGCAGCTCCGCGACCGTTTGTTGGAACTGCGGACCAAGTTGGTCGCTCTTGGGCAAACCACTTCGGACCAAGCCTGATCTCTGGCTTGAGACTGGCACCGATCAGCAGTATCTCTTCCCTGCGAGGTAGTTCGTCACGTAGTCCTTCACGCCTTCCTCCAACGTGGTGAACGGGGTGTCGTACCCGATGGACCTCAGCTTCTCCATGCGAGCCTCGGTGAAGTACTGGTACTTGTCGCGGATGTCGGCAGGTGTGTCGATGAAAGCGATGTTCTCCGGCTTGCCTAAAGCAGTGAATGTTGCCCGCGCTAGGTCGAGGAAGGTACGCGCCGTGCCACTTCCGAGATTGTATAGTCCGCTGTTCTTCCGATGCTGCATCAGGAACATGCACACGGCGCAGACATCCTTCACGTATACGAAATCGCGCAGCTGTTCGCCGTCCTTGTAGTCGGGACGGTGGCTGCGGAAGAGCTTCATTCCGCCCTTCTTCTGGATCTGGTCGAAGGCGTGGAAGACCACGCTGGCCATGCGGCCCTTGTGGTATTCGTTCGGGCCGTATACGTTGAAGAACTTGAGGCCTGCCCAGAAGAACGGTTCCTTCTCCTGCGCGAGCGCCCACTTGTCGAATTCGTTCTTGCTATCGCCGTACGGGTTCAACGGCTTCAAGCTGGACGGCAACGTAGGATCGGCATCATCGTAGCCCAGCTCGCCATCGCCGTAGGTAGCGGCAGAGGAGGCATAGACCAACGGGATCCCATACCTCACACAAGCGTCCCACATCCGCTGGCTGTACCGCACGTTGAGCTCGTCGAAGATGCTCTTGTCGAATTCCGTGGTATCGGTGCGCGCACCGAGGTGGAAGACGAACTGCACCAGCTTCTCATTGGCATCCAACCAAGTGAAGAAAGCACTCCGTTCCACACGGGCGGTGAGCTTCTTGCCTTCCAAATTAGGCCCCTTGTCCAGCCGTGAGAAGTCGTCCACCGCAACGATGTCCTGCCAGCCCTCGCGCAGCAACTCCCCTACCAATGCGCTTCCGATGAAGCCTGCGGCGCCGGTGACGATGATCATGGTTGCGAAGGTAGGGGCACGACCCCGGCTCGATGGCCGGGGTGACACGCGCCCCTACCTTTGTCGCCCCATGCCCGCCGTACACATCACCCGTCGCGAACGCTTCAGCGCCGCACACAAGCTCAGTCGCCCGGATTGGAGCTTGGAGAAGAATTACGCCACGTTCGGCAAATGTTCCAACCCCAATTGGCATGGCCACAATTACGATCTATGGGTCACCGTGAAGGGTGAGCCCAGCGCCGAGACCGGTTTCGTTATCGACCTCTCCCACCTCGGCAAGATCATGAAGGAGCGCGTGGTGGATCTGCTGGACCACAAGAACATCGACCTTGATGTCCCGTTCATGCAAGGGCGCTTCAGCAGTACCGAGAATCTGGCCATCGCCATTTGGGAACAACTGGAAGCACCTGTGAACGAATTGGGTGGCCGGTTGTTCTGCGTGAAGTTGCAAGAGACCGAGAACAACCACGTGGAGTATTATGGGAGTTAAGAGAGTAAGCAAGAAGCCGAGTGAGACTTCGGGTCAAGCCCGGAGCGTCGGTGGTGCGAAAGGCATCGAGCGTGACCATTATGGCGAAGGCTACGAGCGTATCGACCAGTACGACCAGAAGCTGGTGAAGCGCATCGGTGATCACTACACGGATATACTGAAGGCCATAGGTGAAGACCCGCAGCGCGAAGGGCTACAGAAAACACCTGAGCGTGTGGCGAAGGCGTTGCAGTACCTCACGCACGGGTACGACACCGATCCGGCAGCGATCTTGAAGAGCGCACTCTTCAAAGAGGATTACAGCCAAATGGTGCTGGTGAAGGACATCGAAGTGTACAGCATGTGCGAGCACCACATGTTGCCGTTCTTCGGGAAGGCGCACGTGGCGTACATCCCGAATGGCCGCATCACCGGGTTGAGCAAGATCCCCCGCGTGGTGGATGCCTTTGCCCGCCGCCTTCAGGTACAAGAACGGCTGACGAACGAGATCCGCGATTGCCTCCACGATGCCTTGAAGCCGCTCGGCGTGGCCGTGGTCTTGGAATGCGACCACTTGTGCATGCGCATGCGCGGTGTACAAAAGCAGAACAGCGTGACGACCACGAGTGCTTTCACGGGTATCTTCCTCAGCGACCAGCGGTCGCGCGAGGAGTTCATCAAGCTGATCAGCGCACGGCTGCACTAGGGGCTGGAACGCTGATGGCGCGGATGAGCGCGGAGCATGCGTGTGAGGACCAGTGAATAGGTAGCCTTGGTCGTCGTATATCTCGGTCGCTCAAGGCATCATCCGCGCTGACCATACCGGTCCGCGTCATCAGCGTTCCAGCCCGATTCCGACTTTCCTTCCGAAATCACGACCTTTACGGCTCGAAACCCAACCATGCTACAGACCAACCTTCCCAACCAGCAGACCGGCCAGTTCATCTATGGTCCCGACACGGCCTCCAGTGTTCGCACCTTCCTGGCCAACGTGTTCAGCTACATGACCATGGCGCTCGTGATCAGCGGCGTGATGGCGTGGTGGTTCGGCAACGATATGACCAAGATGCAGTACTTGATCAATGTGGAGACCGGAAGCAACACCATCCTCGGATGGGTGGTGATGTTCGCCCCGCTCGGCCTCGTACTGGTGATGAGCGGCTTGGTGAACAAGATGAGCTCAACACTCCTGTTGGCCACCTTCCTCGTGTTCGCTTGTGTGATGGGCATCAGCCTCAGCTACATCTTCCTGATCTATTCGATGACCTCCATCGCCAATGTGTTCTTCATCTCCGCAGCGGTCTTCGGGGTGATGGCCGTGGCCGGTTACACGACCAAGACGGACCTCACCAAACTCGGCAGCATATTGATGATCGGCCTTGTCGGCATCGTGATCGCTTCCCTGGTTAACATCTTCCTGAAGAGCGATACCATGGGCTACATCGTGAGCATCATCGGGGTGGTGGTCTTCACAGGCCTTACCGCTTATGATGTGCAGAAGCTGAAGCGCATGGGCGAACAAGTGGCCACCGGCACAGAGACCGCGCAGAAGATGGCCTTGATGGGCGCACTTACACTGTACCTCGATTTCATCAACCTGTTCCTGATGTTGTTGCGCCTCTTCGGCGGGCGTAGGGATTGATCGGGGAATGCTGTGAGAGGGTGAAATAGTGAGAGGGCCCGCTCTGCACTCTTTCACCCTCTCACTCTTTCACGCCTGACCGACATCGTATTTCACCCGGCACAGCTATTTTAGCCAAAGACCAACACGCATGACCGCCTACGTATTCCCCGGACAAGGCAGCCAGTTCCCCGGCATGGGCAAAGACCTGTACGATGCCGACAGCAACGCGCGCATCTGGTTCGAGCACGCCAACGACATCCTCGGGTTCAACCTCACGGACGTGATGTTCAAAGGCACCGAAGAGGATCTGAAGCAGACCAAGGTGACGCAGCCTGCGATCTTCCTGCACAGCGTCGTGAAAGCGAAGGTGCTGGGCGATGCCTTCAAACCAGCGATGGTGGCCGGGCATTCGCTTGGTGAGTTCAGCGCCTTGGTGGCGGCGGGCGCCATGGAGTTCAGCGATGGCCTGAAACTGGTGGCGGCGCGTGCCAATGCTATGCAGAAAGCCTGCGAAATGCAACCGAGTACCATGGCCGCGATCCTCGGTATGGAAGATGCCAAGGTGGAAGAGATCTGCAAGACCATTCCGGGCATCGTTGTTCCCGCGAACTACAACTGCCCCGGCCAACTGGTGATCAGCGGTAGCATCGAAGCGGTGAATGCCGCATGCGAAGCGTTGAAAGCTGCCGGTGCTAAACGTGCCCTCTTGTTGAACGTCGGTGGTGCTTTCCACAGCCCGCTGATGGAACCTGCACGCGTTGAATTGCAAACGGCCATCGCCTACACCCCGATCGTGGATCCACGCTGCCCGATCTACCAGAACGTGGATGCGCGTCCGCACACGGATCCCGCACGCATCAAGGCCAACCTCATCGCGCAACTGACCGCCCCTGTGCGCTGGACCCAGACCATGCAGAACATGCTGGCCGCCGGTGCCACCAAAGTGATCGAAGTGGGGCCGGGTAATGTGCTGCAAGGTCTGTTCAAGAAGGTGAGTAGGGAATTGGAGACGGCGGCGGCGTGATCGGCTTAGGCAGCGATCCAGCTATTCTTAACGTCCTACCTTGTAGAGATGAGAAGTATGCGCCATTCCTTGCTGTCCTTGCTCTTCATTGTTGCTAGCTGGATAACTCCATTCGGGCTTTCCGCACAACAACCCTTTCCAACTGCTGCGGATGAACCCCGCTGGGGTGTAGCATGGTATGTCATGGGGCAGTATTACGGGATCGACGCATTCCAATGCTCGGGAGCCATTGATGTATGCGGCAGGTCATATGATGTGGTTACCGGGATAAACCCGGGTGCAACTGCATACTTCCGGAATGATGAACAGAGGACCCTTATACGCAAGTCCACCAATTGCGATGAACGGGAATACCTTCTCTATGACTTTAGCTTGAATGTCGGCGACACGGCCTACGTGGGCTGGGAAATGGAAGGGGGTGTAGACACCTCGCTCACGATCGTAGAGGCCATCGATACGATCGATTACTTGGGCGTTCCACGCAGGCGGTTCTCCATCCTTATCGATCGTTGCCCAAGTGAATGGGAAGAGCCCTTGTTCACGACGGACCAATGGATCGAAGGTGTGGGATCGATCATGCATCCGTTCTATTCGCTCATCTGCCTGTGCGACTTCTGCGAGACGGGAGTCGGTCTGCTTTGTGCGGATAGTTCAGGCGTGGCCTTATACCGGTACAACCCTGAGGGAAGCTGTGACCGGACCATCGGTATGTCAGAAAATATGATGCACAAGATGGAGCTGCGTGCATCCATGGACCAAAGCGGCCTGCACATCCAATACCCAGCTTCATTCGACAAGGGGATGCTCAACGTTACGGATGCACTGGGCCGAACAGTGATCGACCGGCATGTGATCAAGTCGATGCACAACGTGGACCTTCCTGCCTTGGGGAATGGAGCATACGTTGTCTTGCTCAGTGACGGCCGAACGCAATGGTACACGCGCTGTATCGGTTCCGAATGATCGCCCAAGCCTGAGCAGGGTCTCTCGCAGAGGACCCTGCGCTGTGCCACTTCACCCCTTCATCCGCTTCGGGTCACGCCGCGAGTCGAAAATGTCGGTGACCACTACCTGCTTCGGGGTGATGCGATAGATGATCTTGAAAGGGCCGACAACTATTCTTCGATGGCCCTTGCCCAGGTGCTCCAGCTCGGCTTCGATCGCTCCCGCTAGCGGATGGTCTGCAAGCCAGTTCACGCTGGCATTCACTTCAGACCGTAACCTGAGCAGATAATTTTTCGAGTGCGTCCGCGCTAGCAGGCGTATTGTTCTGGCCAAATTTCGCCGGCATCAGCACTTACGAAGACCTTCATCCGTTGGCCCTTACGCGCGTGTCTCGTTTCGCGGGTTTCTTCGGTTTGCTCTAGAGCTGTTCGATCAACGCGCCCACCTCTTCATCCATTTGTTCCCACGGATAGACGCGTCCCGCGTTGATGTCCTCTTCGGCCTTCAATGCACGCCGGACCAACGCACTTTGGCGTGCTGGCGAAGCGGTCGGCTTCTCCAGCACTTTGGCCACCTTTCCCAACACGGCAGGATCCTTCACTGCATCGATCAACTTCTTCAGTTGAGCTTTGCGCTGCGGGATGGTCATGGCTTCTACTTGATCCCAAAGATGATCGAGGTTCGCGCCGATCTATCAACTGTTGCACAACACCCGCGATACCTTAGCGCCGCCTCATGGCAGCGGAACCATCTCCGATACTAGTTCCACAGAACACCGTCAAGCACGTCGCTGAACGCACAGCTTTCCCGGTCTTGGTCGCGATCGCGTTCTCGCACCTGCTGAACGACACCATCCAGTCGCTGATCCCGGCGATCTATCCGCTAGTGAAGGAGTCGTACCAACTCACGTTCTCGGAAGTGGGCTTGATCACGCTGGCCTTCCAACTCACCGCGTCCATCCTGCAACCGTTGGTGGGCCATTGGACGGATCGTAAGGCGCAGCCTTTCGCGCTGGCGGGTGGTATGCTGTTCACGTTGGCAGGCCTGTTGTTGCTGGCGTGGGCGGGGTCGTTCAATTCGCTGCTGATGGCCGTGGCGCTTGTGGGCGTTGGATCGTCCATCTTCCATCCCGAAGCATCGCGCATGGCGTACGTGGCTTCCGGTGGCAAACGTGCGCTGGCGCAATCCGTTTTCCAACTCGGCGGCAATGCAGGTTCGGCATTGGGTCCTTTGCTGGCAGCGGCGGTCATCGTTCCACTGGGGCAGACAAAGATCTCGTGGTTCTCGTTGCTTCCGTTGATCGCCATGGTGGTGCTGTGGCGCGTGGGGCGGTGGTACCTGCGCATGATGACGTTGCGCACACATCGGCAGGCGCGCCAACCGAAAGTGGAACGCGTTCCAATACCGAGAAGGAAAGTGATCGGTGTGGTGACGATCCTGTTACTGCTGATCTTCTCGAAGCAATTCTACCTCGCTAGCATGACGAGCTATTTCACGTTCTATCTGATCGGCAAATTCGGGGTGACCGTCCAAGCAGCACAGATCCAATTGTTCCTGTTCCTCTTCGCTGCCGCATTGGGTACCCTGATCGGTGGTTTGCTCGGCGATCGCGTCGGCTACCGCACCATCATCTGGGCATCGATACTAGGTGCTGCGCCGTTCACGCTGATGCTTCCTTACGCCGGACCCATGTGGACGACCGTGCTCTCGATGACCGCCGGGATCATCCTGGCGTCCGCGTTCTCGGCGATCCTGGTCTACGCGCAGTTGCTGATCCCCGGACGCGTTGGACTGGTGTCGGGGCTCTTCTTCGGCTTCGCGTTCGGCATGGCGGGAATCGGTTCAGCGGTGCTGGGTGCATTGGCTGACGCAACTAGCATAGACACGGTGTTCAGCGTCTGCTCCTTTCTGCCTTTGTTAGGGCTATTGTGCGTATTCCTACCGAAGGAAGACCAAACCATCTGATCGGTCTATGGAGCGGATCAGAGCATAGCCCACTCTAGCTTGCCACTCCGATGGCATGGTAATGGGCAAAAGTCGCTCATCACGATGCCCTTCAACGGTCCGGATCACCATCCTTCGATCAAGAACGACCTACGACTGAGCTGGTGGTGAAGATCCGCACTCGACGCAGCATAAAATTAAAAAGTGAAAGGGTCAGAAAGCGACAGGGCGCGGACCTGCCTCTCCCTCGCACGGTTGCACAGGCCGTCTATTCTTGACCAGCCCAGTATCTTAGAACCATGAGAACGCCCCTGCTCCTGATCATCTTCTGCGCTGCGATCGCATCCAAAGCGCAGGTCGATATTCCTTACACAACTGGATTCGAAGGGCAAGTGGGAAACCTTGCACCCTTGTTCCCCGAAGGTTGGACGTGGGAGGACCTTAATACCGTGCCTTTCGGCGATCAAGGATGGCAGATCATCAAGAACACCGGTTCCCAACAAAACGCGCATACCGATAGCACTGCGGCACACATGTTCAGCCACAGCAGTGAGCAGAACAACGACTGGTTGTATACGCCGGGCATGCAGTTGCAAGGCGGGGTCACGTACACCTTTTCCTTCTGGTATTCGGTGGCCCCGCTATTTCCCAGCACGGAACGTTTGGCGGTGAAGAAGGGTAGCAACCCAACGGCACTGGCAATGGGTGAACCCTTGTGGATAAATACATCGATAACGAACCAGACCTACGAGCAAGGGACTTTCGACTACACACCAGTTAACGACGAGGTGACGTACTTCGCCTTCCATTACTTCAGCGAAGAGTTCCAGTTCATCCTGTTGTTGGATGATGTGAGCATAACCGGCTCAACGGCCAGCGTGGCGGAATTGAACAGCGATGTGATGCACCTCTGGCTGCAAAGCGGGATCCTGAACGTGGACCTGCCTAGGAGCCACGGGACCAGCGTACTTTCCATTTTGGATGCAGCGGGACGCAACGTTCGCACAGCACCCTTGGCCGGGTGCCTTACCAGCGTTGGTATCGGTGAACTACCGGAGGGTAGTTACTTGGCCCGCGTAGCCACCTCGAACGGGAAGACCTTCACGAAGCGGTTCGTGATCCTGCGCTGATCACAACGTCGCGTTAAGCAGCTTCCCGCTTGCGATCAGCTTGTGCAGATACGGCCGTGTCAACGTGTTCTTGATCGCCTGCACGTGGTTCATGCTGTGGCAATCGCTGCCGATGAGGTCGTAGTGGCCGGCATTGTTCAGTTTTTCAGCGTCCATTCTCTTTTCCATGCCATGTATATCGATAAGAAAGGGAAAGCCCGTAGATCCGACCACTCTGGGAGAAATCCACTACAGTCCGGTATTCCGTGAGTCCAAGAACGACCGCTTGTCCTTGCGTAAATACGGAACCGAATGGCCTGTCATAGTACACCCCGAACGAAAATGAATGTCGATCTGAATAGTGATAATTGATCTCAGTGCCGACAGCTACGTGCCAAACGCTCTGCCCGCGGAAGACCTGAACATCAAGACCAAGCACCCATACACTTGCCGTATCACCGCGTGCTCCTACGCCCAGATGATAGGATGTGGAGCTAGTGAATATATTATGGACTGCGGACCCTGAGATATCCAAGCTCCATTTGTTGCCGAGACGGAATTCATGTTCCACACCTAGACCGAAACCCAATCTGGTGAAGCGTAGGGTAAAGTTCGCATCGTGGACATCGAACGGAAGATCCGCATTCGGGTGTTCACTACGTTCGACATCCAAGGAAAATCCCATCGGCAGGCGATCGTATTGGACCAGAGAAAGGAGGGAGGTTCCCTGATAGTTCCAAACCCGGAGACCCAATCCAACTCTGCTGCCGTGCTTCAAATCTTCTTGAAATGAACTTGATCTCCCGGAACGCTGATGTATGGTTACCGGCTGGGCAAGGAACTGCGAGTAGTTGGCCTGCATTGCGGATAGCCGCCATTTTTGCGGAGATGGAATGGATCGTGCCGAAACAACTCCGGATACCAAAAGCCATAGGCTGAGCCGAATACTGTATCGAAACACCAAGATCCATACACCAAAAGGACGGCAAGGCACACTTGCCTTGCTCATATATCAAGCTTATCCGTGCTTACCCATCCAGTAAAGCCGAAAACGCTCCTGACGCTTTCATCCTGAACCGAGAATTGTACATACTTGGGCCAGAACTTAACCGAGTTACGCCTCACCTTTCGACGCAAAGGTGATTGGAGCTTTTCAGCAGGTCCAGTTTTACAAGTTTCCTCGGAATTATAGGTCGTTCCATGCAGACTGGCCGCTAGTTCCGTCCGGCGCCTTCTCCAATTTCCACTTTTGAGCTTGTACGAACGAATCTCGCTTCTGTAGACGTGCTGTCCACCGTACCCACCAGTGTGGTTGAACTTCATTTTCCAAAATACATATCGGTCGTTATTGTCATAGTACTCAAGCGAATCCTCAGCGGCATAGAACGGTCCGCAGGTCGAAACGGCGGCAGCTTTGAGGATGACAACTTCTCCAAGATCACAATCGGCTGTCCTGCCCGAATGCAATCGTACAAATCACAATCAGTATGTGGTATTTCATAGACATCACCACTCGGAGCATAGTAGATGATCACGCCGTCAATGATAGCAGCCCCATCAGCGTTGAACATAGTGGCCATCACTTCGTCAACAAAAACGTCGTTCAAATATGGATTGCCGGAAGGATTTGCACCAGCCGCTAGCCAGATGTCCTCGGCCGTGGATAAAGCACTTCTATAACTGGAATATCCATAGGCCGATTCGTAGTCAATCAGCGGTTGCTCGTCTATGAATCCTAGCTGATCAGCCATATTCGCATAGTCATCCTCAGATAGGTTACCATAAGTCGCTAAGAAAGCATCTTGGTGATTTTCATACGCATTTGAAAGGCAGTCGTACATGCTATAAAAATGTGTTGAGTCCAGATATACCGGAATAGCACATTCTAATTTCACCGGTTTGGAGCATTCCCCGCTGGATTTCGCCCTTGCAGGCATTCCCGTGCTTCAAGTTGGTCGACCCCGTCCTTCTTGCAGCCGAATAAGAAGAGTATGACCAAGCTAGCGATCAGGAGTCGTGGGGAGGTTGAAGAGAGCATGATTCTGAAATTAATGTGAATTTATGCCATGCTGGCCAAAGTCCAAGGCAACTTAAAATTTTAGCCGCCAGAACGAATCCCCAGAGCGAAAAGCACTCAATCCTGATCACAACGTCGCGTTCAGCAGCTTCCCGCTTGCGATCACCTTATGCAGGTAAGGTCGGCTCAACGTGTTCTTGATCGCTTGCACGTGGTTCATGCTGTGGCAATCGCTGCCGATGAGGTCGTAGTGGCCGGCATCGATCAGCTTCTCGGCGATCTGTTTCGCTTGCGGACCGTAGGTTCCGGATAGTGCAGTCATGTTCAGCTGGAAGAGCACACCGCGTTCCTTCAACCGCTCATACTTCGTAAAATCGTTGTACCAGAAAGCGTAGCGCTCCGGATGGGCCAGCACCGGCCTGTAGCCCATGGTCTGCATTTGAAAGACCACCTGCAACAGCATGTTGGGCTCGCTGATGAAGGGTAGTTCGAAGAGAACCATGTCCTTGCCGAAGGTGAGCACCTTGCGACCCGTTACCTTCTCCTCCAATTCGTGATCGAGATAGTACTCGGCAGCAGCATCGATCTCCATAACGATGCCGCGACGTTTCACTTCTTCGCGCACGCGCTCCAGACCGCCCAAGATGATCTCGGGTGTGTTCTTGTATCCATCCGCCATGTTGTGCGGCGTGGTCACCACTTTGCGGTAACCGAGTTCGGCCATGGCCGTGAGCAGTTCCATGCTCTGGTCCATGCTCTGCGAACCATCGTCGATGCCGGGGATGAAGTGCGAATGCACGTCGGCACCAAGCACCGAGAGGTCGACAGGGCCTGCTTCCGCTTCCTTTTTACCGAAGAGGTTGGAAAAGAGGCTCATGCTAATGCGAAGAGAATGCAAGTGGAACGCAGAGACGAGAAGAGCGCGGAGAAAATGCCGCAGAGCGGGCCGCAGGCGGCCATCGAGAGCGTGGAGAAATGCAGATCGTTGGCATCAGCGGGCATACTGGGCGTCGTAATAACTGAGGTAGGCGCCGCTGGTCACATGGTCCAGCCATTCAGTGTTGGCGAGATACCATTCCACGGTGCGTTCCAAGCCCACTTCGAAGGTGATGCTCGGCTTCCACCCCAACTCGCGTTCGATCTTGCCAGCATCGATCGCGTAGCGTAGGTCATGCCCAGCACGGTCGGTGACGTAGGCAATCAGCTTCGCGCTCTCACCTTTCGCACGGCCGAGCTTCTGGTCCATGATGCTGCAGAGCAGGTATACCAGGTCGATGTTCTTCCACTCGTTGTGCCCGCCGATGTTGTAGGTCTCTCCATCCACGCCTTTATGGAACACGGCGTCGATCGCGCTGGCGTGATCTTCCACCCACAACCAATCGCGCACGTTCTCGCCTTGGCCATAGACGGGCAACGGCTTGTTGTTTCGGATGTTGTTGATCATGAGCGGGATCAACTTCTCGGGAAAGTGATGGCTGCCGTAGTTGTTGCTGCAGTTGCTCAGCACGAAGGGAAGCTTGTAGGTGTTGCCGTACGCACGCACGAAATGGTCGCTGGCTGCTTTGCTTGCGCTGTACGGGCTCTGCGGATCGTAGGGTGTCTCTTCGGTGAAGAAGCTATCGTCGTGCAAGGAACCGTATACCTCGTCCGTGCTCACATGGTAGAAGCGCTTGCCGTCGAAGGAACCCTTCCATGCTTCGCGCGCGGCGTTCAGCAAGGTGACCGTGCCGATCACATTCGTGTTCACAAAAGCCATGGGGTCGCTGATACTGCGGTCCACGTGGCTTTCGGCAGCAAGGTGGATGACACCATCGATCGCATGTTCGTTGAAGACCTTATTCAGGGCATCCGCATCACGTATGTCGGCTTTGACGAAGGTGTAGTTCGCAGCCTTCTCCACATCGCGAAGGTTCTCCAAGTTGCCCGCGTAAGTGAGGACATCGAGGTTGATGATGTTGTACTGCGGATACTTCGTGACAAAGCGTCGCACGACATGGCTGCCGATGAATCCGGCGCCGCCGGTGATGAGCAAATTCCGCTGAGTGGTCACAGGCTCCAATAGTTCAAGCCTTTGATCTTCTTGCGGAACACACCTTTCAGATCCACCAACACACCTTTCGGCTTCAGCATGCCTTTGAACCAAGCTTCGTCCTTGTTGGCGTACTCGTTGTGGTTCACCGCGACGATGATGGCGTCGTACGGTCCTTTCATTTCCGGTGCCAGTTCGTAGCCATATTCATGCTCCACCTCGGCGGCATCGGCATGTGGATCGGTCACATCCACTGTGCAGCTGAAGCTCTGCAGCTCCTTCACTACATCTGCCACTTTGCTGTTGCGGATATCGGTGACGTTCTCCTTGAAGGTGGCACCCATGACGAGGATACGTGCGTCTGTGGGATTGGTACCTGCGGCGATCACCTTCTTCACGGTCTGCTTGGCCACGTATCCACCCATGCTGTCGTTCACGAAACGGCCTGCGTCGATGATCTGTGCGTGATAACCCAACTCCTTCGCTTTGTACACGAGGTAGTACGGATCCACACCGATGCAGTGACCACCCACGAGGCCCGGCTGGAACTTGAGGAAGTTCCATTTGGTGCCTGCGGCTTCCAACACGTCGTAGGTGTTGATGCCCATGCGGTTGAAGATGATCGACAGCTCGTTGATGAGAGCGATGTTGACGTCGCGCTGGGTGTTCTCGATGATCTTGGCGGCTTCAGCGACTTTGATGCTGGCCGCACGATGCACACCTGCTTTGACCACCAGTTCATACACCTTGGCGATGATCTCCGCACTCTCTGGATCACAGCCGCTGCTCACCTTGATGATGCTCTCCAGCGTATGTTCCTTATCGCCCGGATTGATGCGCTCGGGCGAATAGCCCACCTTGAAATCCTCCACGTACTTCAGGTTGCTCAAGCGCTCCAGTAGCGGCACACAATCCTCCTCGGTACAACCGGGATAGACCGTGCTTTCATACACCACGAAATCGTTCTTCTTCAAGACCTGCCCCACTGTGCGGGTGGCACCGAGCAAGGGCGTGAGATCGGGGATGTTCTGGCTGTCGATCGGTGTGGGTACGGCAACGATGAAGAACTCAACATCCTTCAAGTCGCTCAGGTCCGCGCTGAAATGAATGTCGCAGCCTTCGAAATCCTTTGCTTCCAGTTCGTTGCTGGGATCTTCGCCCCGGCGCATCATGTCGACGCGCTTCTGGTTGATGTCGAAACCCACGACCTTGATCTTCCGTGCGAAGGCCAAGGCGATCGGCAGACCTACGTATCCGAGGCCGATAACGGCAAGCTTCGCCTCTTTGTTCAGCAGGCGGTCATACAAGTTGCTCATCCCTTTTCTGGTAAATGCGCTCGATGATCTCGACCACTTTCAGGCCTTCGAGCGCGTTCGTTGTCATGGTATTGCGGCCCTTTAAGGTGTCCACCACGTTGTCTATGATGAAGCCGTGGTTGTTGGCGCTGCCCTTGTAGGCACCGTAGTCGTTCGCCGGATTGGTAGGCGACAGCTCCGGCATCGTGTAATCCTTCACATGGCAATACTCCACCTTGTCCATGTACTGCCCACCGATCTTCACACTGCCCGTAGATCCGATGATAGTCATGCTGCTCTCCAGATTCTTGTCCCAAACAGCGGTGCTGTAGTTGATCGCCCCCATGCCTCCATTGAGGAAACGGAAAGTGACAAAGCCGCTGTCCTCGAATGCGGTAAGGTCCTTGTGCGCGAAGTCCGCGAACTTACCTTGGATGTCCGTGATGTCCCCGAACAACCAGTACATGATGTCGATGAAGTGGCTGAACTGGGTAAAGAGCGTGCCGCCATCCAAAGCTGCCGTGCCTTTCCATCCACCCTGGGTGTAGTAGCGCTCATCACGGTTCCAGTAGCAATTCAACTGCACCATGTGGATGTCGCCCAACAGGCCGCCATCCACGATGCTCTTGATCCACTGGCTGGGCGGACTGTACCGGTTCTGCATCACACCGAAAACGGTGCGGTGCATTTGTAGGGCCTTGTAGATAACGGATTCACAGGCGGCCTTGCTCAACGCCAATGGCTTCTCACATACCACATGCTTCCGGTTCTCCAGGGCCAATACGCATTGCTCGGCGTGTAGACCGTTCGGTGTACATACGTTCACTACGTCGATCGCAGGAAGCTCGGCCAGCATGGTGCGCATGTCCTGGAAATACGGAACATCGAAAGCCGATGCACCGGTCTCGACCCGACTGCGGACATCACAGATGGCGACCAACTCCGCTTCATCGTGCCGGGCGATCATTTCCGCATGTCGCTTGCCGATGTGGCCACAGCCCACTACGGCGAAACGGATCTTGTCCGGCCCGCTCATGCTGCGTTCGATCCGTTACCGGTGCGTGCCACTTTACCGTTCTCCAGCTTGTAGCGTTGGCCGCTTTCGGGACAAACTGCCAGCCCGTCCAAGTCGAATTTCAGCTTGTGGCCGTACTCGCTCATCCAGCCCGTCTGTCGCGCGGGGTTCCCCATGACCAGGGCATGGTCGGGTACCTCGCGAGTGACAACTGCACCCGCGCCGATGAAGGCATAACGACCGATGTCGTGCCCACAAACGATAGTGGCGTTAGCCCCTATGGAAGCACCCTTTTTCACAAGCGTGCGAAGGTACTCCCCACGCCGGTTGACGGCGCTGCGCGGGTTAATGACATTGGTAAAGACCATCGACGGGCCGAGGAAGACATCATCCTCGCATTCCACCCCAGTGTAGATGCTCACGTTGTTCTGCACTTTCACATTACGCCCCAGCTTCACCTCGGGGCTGATCACCACGTTTTGGCCGATGTTACAGTTCTCACCGATCGTACAGCCCGGCATGATGTGGCAGAAATGCCAAATGCGCGTGCCTTCGCCGATGATACAGCCTTCATCAATAACGGCGGTGGGGTGGGCGGTGAAGGGCATGCGAGCAGGCGCTCATCCGCACATGTGGACATGTGGGAATCGCGCGGGCAGCGAAGGTACCGAAGGGGGATGGGATGGGAAAGGCTTCCGTTCAGCGCGCTGCGGACTGCCAAAGAAGCTTTGCGGCCAAATTAACCAGCGCGTCTGCGGGAGGTGGGAAACCTGCTGCGGAAAGGGCTTCGACCACCGCCTGCAACATGGAAACCTCTGCGCCTGCACCGGTGTTCCAGCGCACTGCGTTGAACCACTCCTGCGCATCGGCCAACGTCATCCCATAGCGTTGTGCTATCACAGCGGGAGCGGACTTCTTACTCATCAACCCTGAGGCTTGGTCGCGGATCACTTTCAACAGGCGCTCGATCTCCTTGGGGTGCGCCTCCAAGAACGACTCTCGCGCAACCAGCATGAACGATGGCCACGTTGCGCGGCACTCATCCAGGCGACGGAGCGCACCGGCATCCACGTATTGCTTGGTGGTGTACTTCTCCCAAAGGAAGGCGATGGGCCCGGGCTGGGCGAGGCGTTCCAATGCACCCTTGAGGTCGTTCACTACCTCGACATCCTTCTCTTCTACCGTGCGCCCTTGGGAATGTGCATAGGTGAGAGCGGCAAGGTGGCTGCCACTGTTGGGCCTGCTGATCGCGAAGGGCACGTTCTTCAGCTGGTCCACCCGAACGATCCCGGAATTCGCACCGACATGAATGCCCCAGGTAAGCGGGCTATCCACGTAAGGCGAAATGATGCGGCTGGGATTGCCGTTGAGAATGTCGCGCACGGCACCTTCGGTAACGAGCAGGGCGATATCGATCTCGTCATCGCGCAACATCGTACACATGGCCCCAGTGCCCTCGGGTACAGTGTGCCAATCCACATCGATGCCTGCACGCACGAACGCACGGCGCTCAAGTCCAAGCTGCCAGGGTAAGTTGAAATGTTCCGGTACACCGGCAACGCGGATGCGTGTCAGTTCCCGTTCGCTAGGTTCTTCTTCCCTCACTTCCGTGCGTACTTCTCGAAGCTGAAATGCTCCTTCTCGTTGAGCTCCTTCTTCGTGAGTCCTTTGAAATATTCGAAGGTGCGCCGCATACCTTCGGCACGATCCACCTTCGGCTCCCACTTCAGGAGCTTCCGCGCAAGAGTAATGTCAGGTTGACGTTGCATCGGATCATCGCTCGGCAATGGCTTGTAGATCAGCTTCTGCTTGGTACCCGTAAGCTTCAGTATCTCTTCTGCGAACTGCTTGATCGTGATCTCCTTCGGGTTGCCAACGTTCACCGGTCCGGCGTAGTCGCTCAGGAGCAAGCGATAGATACCTTCGATAAGATCGTCAACGTAGCAGAAACTGCGCGTCTGGTCTCCCTTGCCGAAGATGGTGAGATCCTCGCCACGCAAGGCTTGGCCCATGAAGGCGGGCACCACGCGACCGTCGTTCAACCGCATGCGTGGACCATACGTGTTGAAGATGCGCACCATGCGCGTCTCCAAACCGTGGTAGTTGTGGTAGGCCATGGTCATGGCTTCTTGGAAGCGTTTGGCCTCGTCGTACATGCTGCGTTTACCCACGGGGTTCACGTGGCCCCAATACGTCTCGTCCTGCGGATGCACTTTGGGATCACCGTACACCTCGCTGGTGCTGGCCACTAGGATCCGCGCCTTCTTGGCGAAGGCAAGACCCAGCAAATTGTGCGTGCCCAACGAACCCACCTTCAAGGTCTGGATCGGGATCTTCTCGTAATCGATCGGTGATGCCGGTGATGCGAAATGCAGGATGTACTTCAACTCGCCCGGTACGTAAACGAACTTGCTCACGTCGTGGTGGTAGAACTCGAAATCCTCCCGATGGAACAGATGCTCTATGTTCTTGAGGCTCCCGGTGATCAGGTTGTCCATCCCGATCACATGGTAGCCCTCTTTCAGGAACCTATCGCACAAATGGGAACCTAGGAAACCGGCTGCCCCTGTGATCAAGACGCGTTCCTTTCGCGCCGTCTTTTTGTCGACCCTGAGGGCCGACGCTGCAGCGGTTTTAGTGGCAGTCTTGCCTGCCTTTTTCTCGACCATGCGGGTCGATGATACTGCGGCCTTGGGGGACGTTGTGCGTGCCTTGGTGCCGACCCTGAGGGTCGATGCTGCGGCCTTGGTCGTCTTCTTCGCCATGATCAGGCCTTGGCTTTTACTGGTGCATTGACCGGCTGGCGACCTACGCTGACGTAGTGGAAACCCAAGTCCTTCATTTCATCCAAGTCGTATAGGTTACGGCCATCGAACACGACTTTCTCCTTCAACGCTTCGGCAACGCGTTTGAAATCCGGCGTGCGGAACAGCGCCCATTCCGTCGCGATGATGAGCGCATCGGCACCCTCGAGCGCTTCGTATTCATCCTTGGCAAAAGACATCATATCGCCCTTCAACTTCTTCACGTTCGGCATGCCTTCCGGGTCGAACGCCGTAACGGTGGCGCCGGCTTCCACGAGAGCATCGATCATATACAATGCGGGTGCCTCGCGGATGTCGTCGGTATCCGGTTTGAACGCCAAACCCCACATGGCAAAATGCTTGCCTTTAATGGAGCTGCCATAATGGGCTTTCATCTTGTCGGTGAGCGTCGTCTTCTGCCGCTCGTTCACGTCCATCACGCTCTGGATGATCCGGAAATCATAGCCCGCGTCGCTGCCACTCTTGGCCAAGGCTTGAACATCCTTGGGGAAGCAAGAGCCACCGTAGCCGATACCCGGGAACAGGAAGCGCTTGCCGATGCGGGTATCGCTACCCATGCCGATCCGCACCTTGTCCACATCAGCACCCACCTTCTCGCAAAAATTCGCGATCTCGTTCATGAAGGTGATCTTGGCCGCGAGGAAGGCGTTGGCCGCATATTTGGTCAACTCGGCGCTGCGCTCATCCATGAAGATGATGGGGTTGCCTTGACGGACGAACGGCTTGTAGAGGTCCTCCATCACCTTGCGGGCGCGGGGACTGTCCGTACCGACCACAACGCGATCGGGCTTGAGGAAATCATCCACCGCAAAACCTTCACGCAGGAACTCCGGATTGCTCACCACATCGAAGGGGACCTTCGCATGCTTTGCGACAGCGGCATGGACCTTTTCGGCAGTCCCCACCGGAACAGTGCTCTTATCCACGATCACTTTGTAGTCCGTGATGATCTTGCCCAGGTCATCGGCTACACCCAACACGTACCGCAGATCGGCGCTACCATCCTCGCCCGGGGGTGTGGGAAGTGCAAGGAAGATGATCTGCGCCTGGTCGATCGCGCTCTTCAGGTCTGTGGTGAAGCTCAAACGACCTTGGCGGATGTTCCGTTCAAAGAGGACGTCCAAGTGTGGTTCGTAGATGGGCACTTTGCCATCCTTCATCATCTGCACCTTCTCGGCGTTGATGTCGACACAGATCACATGGTTGCCGGTCTCTGCGAAGCACGTTCCCGTTACGAGACCTACATATCCTGTTCCTACTACTGCGATGTTCATGGTGGTGGGGCTCGAGATCTCGCGCCCTTACTTTTTACTGTGTGAAGTAGCTCTTCACCGTGTTGGTGATGTGCGTTAGTTGTTCCTTGTCCAGCTCGGTGCTCATGGGTAGAGAGAGGACTTCGCAGATGAGTTGTTCCGTAACCGGGAGAGAGCCTTCCGGAAAACGGATGCTCTTGTACGCGTTCTGCTGGTGACAGGATACAGGATAGTATATCATGGCCGGTATACCATGGGCCTCAAGGTGTTGCTTGAGACCATCCCGATGTCCGCCGGTCGCTCTCAAGGTGTACTGGTGGAATACGTGGCTGCTGCTGGCACTGCGTTGCGGCACGATGATGTGCTCCAGAGCGGCGAACGCCTGATCGTAGTGGGCTGCTGCGGCGTTGCGTGCTGCGGAATAATCGTCCAAACGCTTCAACTTGATCCGCAGGATCGCGGCCTGCATGGAATCCAACCGACTATTTACGCCGACCACCTCGTGAAAATAGCGCACATCGCTGCCGTGGTTGCATACGCGACGGAGCTTCTTGGCGAGGGCGTCGTCATTGGTAAAAATAGCACCACCATCGCCGTAACACCCCAGGTTCTTGCTCGGGAAAAAGCTCGTGGTACCGATGTGCCCGATGGTACCGGACTTCCGCTTGGACCCGTCCCCGCTAGTATAGTCGCTTCCGACGGCTTGGCAGTTGTCCTCGATCACGAACAGGTCGTGCTCTTGGGCGATCGCCATGATCCCATCCATATCCGCCGCTTGTCCAAAGAGATGGACCGGCACGATAGCCTTGGTCTTGGGGGTGATCTTTCGAGCGATATCCGCAGGATCCAGATTGAAAGTACCCGGCAGCACATCGGCAAAAACCGGGACGATCCCGAGCAAGGCCACTACTTCCACGGTGGCTACGAAGGTGAACGAGGCGGTGATCACTTCATCACCGGGTTCCAAGCCAAGGGCCATCATGGCGATCTGCAAAGCGTCGGTGCCGTTCGCGCAACCGATCGTATGCTTTACGCCCAAGTAGGCGCTCATCTCCTTCTCGAACTCCTTCACCTCCGGGCCGTTGATGAAGGCGGTACTATCGATCACGCGTTGCAGCGCGGCATCCACTTCGGGCTTGATCTTCTGGTACTGGCCGACGAGGTCGACCATCTGGATGGGTTTCATCAGAGGGTGCAGGGCCTTTTCAGAAAGGGTGGGCGAAGATAACATCCCTCAATTGCCGGGAAACGCCTGCCCGTGTGGCCCCTTGAGCAACTCCGGTGTGCTTCTACCGTTGACCGGCAATTACCTTCGCCGCGCGCAATGACCACCCTGCGGAACCTCCTGCTCATCCCGCTCCTCACATCGGGCGTGTTCGTCCTTGCACAGAACATCAGGGACAGCACCCTTGCGCTGGTTGCAGTGCAGGCCAGTTATGCGCAGCAAATACCAGGGGGCGACATGGCCGACCGCTTCGGGACCAATAGCAATGTAGGACTGGGCGCGTTCCGAAAGTTCAGGAACAACTTCATTCTGGGCGCTGAGGGCAGCTTCCTCTTCGGGAACAAGGTGTCGGAACCCGGCATACTCCGCAACGTGATCAACAGTGCCGGGCAGATCGTGGATATTGAAGGGGCGCAAGCGGATGTCTTCCTGTATGAACGCGGTTGGACGGTATTCGCCACCGCAGGCCGGATCTTCCCGATCATCGGTCCAAATCCGAACTCCGGCCTGCTACTCAAATTCGGTGTCGGTTACATGCGCCACAAGGTGCGTGTGCAAACGCAGAAGAACGTGATCCCCCAACTGGAAGATGAGTATTTGGACGGGTACGATCGCCTTGCTGCAGGACCCGCCGCATTGGGCTATGTCGGTTACCAGCATTTCGCGAACAGGGGTCGCGTGAACTTCCACATCGGGCTGGAGTTCATGGCCGGCTTCACACAAGCCTTGCATCCGTTCAATTTCGATACGGAGCAGTACAACAAAGCGGACCGGTTCGATCTGCTCACCGGCATCCGCGCGGGATGGACCTTGCCGGTCTACAAGAAGGTGGATACCGGATTCCATTATTACTGATGGCTTTCCTCATCGGCCTCGGCACCGCACTGTACCACCTCGGCATCCGGTTGGCGGCACCGTTCGTTCCAAAGGCACAGCTTTGGGTCGATGGCCGCCAAGGTTCGTGGGCGCGATTGGACGCGAAGTCCGCAGCGTTGCACGGATGCCTGTGGATGCACTGTGCCAGTGTTGGTGAATTCGAGCAAGGCCGACCTGTTCTTGAGGCGATCAAGAGAGAACGGCCCGACCTACCGGTGCTGCTGACGTTCTTCAGCCCGAGCGGCTACGAGGCGCGAAAGAATTTCCCGTTGGCGACGCATGTGGAATACCTGCCGCCCGACTCAGCCGCGAACGCCGAGCGCTTACTGAACTTGGTGCGACCGAAAGCCGCGATCTTCATCAAGTATGAGTTCTGGTACCAGCACCTTGCTGCATTGGAACGCGGCGGAGTGCCCACCTTTCTTGTGAGCGCGATCTTCCGTCCTTCACAACCGTTCTTCCGTTGGTATGGTGCGGCGCATCGGACGATGCTGAAGTGCTTCACACACTTGTTCGTGCAGGATACTGCCTCTCGCGACCTGTTGAATGGGATCGGTGTGCAGCACGTTATTGTAAGTGGTGATACACGATTCGATCGGGTCATGGCGATCATTGAGAAGGATGAAACCATACCGCTAGCGCATTCATTCCGTGAAGCAGGTACTACACCGGTGTTGATCGCGGGGAGCACATGGCCTGCTGATGAAGCCATCCTCCGAACAGCGTTCAATGGATCCTCAGGGAACCTTCGCCTGGTGTTCGTTCCGCATGAATTGACCACCGCCCATCTGGAAGAGCTCGCTGGGCGTTTCGACAAGATCGCGACCTGGAGCGAGCTTGAAGATGCAGACACGCCGCTGCTCGAGGGAAAGAATGATCGTTCCGTGAGCGCCGCTCCAGCACTGCTCGTGGATCGCATGGGCCTGCTCTCGAAGCTCTACAAGTACGCCGACATCACCTACGTGGGCGGCGGTTTCGGGAGCGGTATCCACAATACGTTGGAGGCAGCTGCGTGGGGAAAGCCGGTGATCTTCGGACCAAACCACCAGCGTTTCGCCGAGGCGCAAGGGTTGATCGATGCGGGAGCGGGTTTCAGCGTGAAGGATGCTGAGGAACTGAGTTCCCTGTTGAAGCGCTTCTTGAACGATCCTGTTGCCTTGCAGAATGCCTCCAAAGCCGCATCGCGCTACGTAACAGAACACACCGGTGCAACGAAACGCGTGGTACGCGCGGTGTTGGCCGTTCTCTAGCAGCCGATCACTTCGTCTCCGAGGTCAGGTCGATCCGGACGGGTAAGTAGCGCCCACCATCCGGCTTCTCCGACCCGAACGTGTAGTATTCCGCAGGACCTACGCGATAGAGCTGCTGACCGCAGATGTAGCCGGTCTCATTGGCACCTTTCAAAACGGGTTTCACCTTGCTCACCCCCTTCCCATCAAAGGCTATGTGCGCGCTGTAGGGATCCTCCATCATACCCACGGTCATCTTACCGCCCGCTTTTCGCAGGCCCGCCATTTGCTCCGAATCCATCAGGAACAGGAACAACTCGTCGCTGAACGCGCCGCACAGGACATCGCCTAACGCGGGTGATGCGCTTTGGTACCAGCGCCGGAACAGGCTGTTCCACTGGACACCACCGCTCTTGTCCACTGCAGTCGCCAGCACCGGGCCATGGATGTAACGGTTCATGGTGCGCTTGTCCTTCAGATCGAAATAGCTCTCCATGAAGTAGAGCTCCTTCACCAGGAAGAATCCGCCATCCTTACGGGGTAACACATCGACCAACCGGATCCCGGTCATCAAACGCTCGGTATCCTTCTCAGTGAACTTCTGGCCTTGCGCTGGCTTGGGTTCGCCTTCCGCAATGAGGCCGTTCTCTTCCGCATGGGCTATCAACATGGGTTCGCCGATACTGCCATCGGGACCGATCACTGCGATCATGTCCCCTTCGGTCTTTACACGGTCCGTATCAATGGTGCCGTAAACACCGCACACTGCGATACGACCGCCGGGCAGTTGGCGAAGGATGGCATGCGTCAAGAACTGGTCGTGCGATAAGGGGACCACCACCGATGTGCTGTTCTTGCCGATGCGGTGCAAGGTGATGCTGACCGTTGGTCTACCATCCACCACTTCGGCCCGTGCAGAACGATCACTGACCAGCACATAGGCCGTTCCCGAGGTATCCACCGCAGCATCAAGCACCGCTGAACGGATCGACTTCTCGGCTCCGGAGACCGCCTGTTGCCAACGCACTTGCATGTCCTTGCCCACCAGGCCCAGCATGGCCTTGTAGCCACCTTGCACCGGCACCATGGGGCTGCGCAGCAACAGCAACGCGCTGTCGGGGGAGTAGTGGTAGTCGAATGATGCGGATTCAGCGGCTGTGGCGGCCGGAAGGGCGACGGGCCATGAGCACAATGGCTCGTACGGCGCCGGAAGGCGGGTGATGTTCGGGTCCAGCACTTGGTAATAAAGACCTGTTGCACCGGCCGCTTGGTTCCGTGCCACCATGACCGTGCGACCGGCGAAGACGATCGCACGGTCGGGTACTAACTTCAGCCCACTGGGTAGCTTCTCTACCGGTGGCTGGGTGCGAAGGAAACCCAGCTTTGCACGATCATAAAGGTCGAGCCGTCCCTTGACAACGCCATCGGCTTCCACTTCCTGACGCTGGACCAAAAGGCCGTTGGCGGAAGTCTTCAACAACGTGACGGGTGCCAAGCGGGCATCACCTTCACCTTCCATGCCCATGCGCACACGGAGGCGTGTCTTATCGCCTTGGGCGAAAAGCGTGGCGCAGGAAAGAACGAATGCGACAAGAATAGTGGCGGAACGGAAATGGAACATTGGACGGTCGAGGTTGGTGTGCAAAGTACTGGTCCTTTCACAAATGGACCCGTCGCCAAGCAACAGGGCATACCACACCGCAAGGGCGATGATCAGCCGAGCTTCGGATTGTTGCGGTGACGCTCGGCGTCCCGTGCCGATCGTTTGGCCACCGCAGCATCCCACGCCGTTTGCAGGTCCGTGCCGGTCTGGTTGGCAAGGCACAGCAACACGAAAAGCACATCCGATAGTTCCTCGCCGAGGTCCTTCGCCTTGTCGCTCTCCTTCTCGCTCTGCTCCCCATAACGCCGCGCCATGATCCGGGCCACCTCCCCCACTTCCTCGCTGAGCAAGGCCATGTTGGTCATGGGGTCGAAGTAACGGACGCCGGTGGTGGTGATCCACTGATCCACCTCCTTTTGCAACAGCCTGATCGGCTTCATATCGTCCATCATTCGCGCAGTTTGCTGTCGATGACCAGTGTTACCGGCCCATTGTTGACCAAAGCCACTTGCATGTCGGCACCGAATTCGCCAGTGCGCACGGGACGGCCCAAGAGTTCTGTGAGGCGTTGCTTCGCTCGCAGGTAAAGTGGCACGGCTTCTTCCGGCCGCGCAGCGCGCAGGTAACTCGGGCGGTTACCCTTCACCGTGCTGGCGTGCAGCGTGAATTGGCTCACCAAGAGCAACTCGCCATGTACCTGTCCGATGTCCACGTTCATCACACCCTCATCATCCGGAAAAACGCGGAGCCGGGCGATCTTGCCGCAGAGCCACTCGAGATCTTCTTCGGTATCTCCTACTTCGATGCCGAGCAGGACGAGCATCCCTGTGCCGATGTGCGCGCGACGCTCACCAGCGATCTCCACGGACGCTTGATCGACCCGCTGAACAACGGCTCGCATCTCAGTTCCTGTTCCGTTTGAACCAGTCGATCATGTTGTGCCGCTTGTCTTCATCGGTCCCCTTTCCTTGAACAGCATCGCGGTAGGTGCCATACATCGGGTTGGGGAGCAGGATGAAGTAGCGAGCGAGCGTATCGGCCATGGCGTCAACGGTGTTCTTGCCATCGCGTACCGTGCGGTCCTTGAACCGCTCATCGAAATCGCGCAACTGGTCACCGACCAAGAGAACCACTTGATTGTCGTTCGCCACACGGGTGCGTCGTTCGGTCTTATCGCTGGTGCCGTCCATCAACAGCAAGTGCTGTTCGTCGGCATTGGGGAAGTGCAGGCTGTCCAAGTTCTTCAGTGTGGTGGCCTTCTCGCGGATGTCGCGATTGGTGATGTAATAAATGTGACAGCCGAGGCCATGCGCATAAGTAAGGAACTCAACGGCACCAGGGATGGCGGCGGCTTTCGACCGGTCGGTCCATTCCTTCCATGTGGCTTGATCGAAGACGTGGCCGTCCGCTGATGTGTTCACTTGGTAGGGGCTATTGTCCAATACCGTCTCGTCGATGTCCACGATCACGGCCGGTGGACGCTTGTGGGCGATCCTCAAATTCTCGACCAAGCGCAGCCGTGCGAGTTCGTAGCCCTGCTGTTGGAGACGGTAGGCTTCTGCGGAAGCATGTTGCCATAGCACTGCATCATATCCATACTGCGACAATGATGCCGCATGATCGATCGATGGCGGTGGTCCAGGTGGAAGCGGAGTTGCCTCCACCAATTGCTGTTGGCGGCTGCAAGCCACAATGGAAACGCCGATCACGGCGATAATCAGTCGATTCATGCGTTCAGTGGTTCAATCCAAGCGGTACGGACCATCCTCGTCCACACCGTTGAGCATGTCAAGATAACTCGTGTAGCGGCTCTCCGCGATATCACCCTCCTTCACCGCTATTCTGATGGCGCAGCCCGGTTCGTCCTTGTGCAAACAGTCGTTGAAGCGGCAGCCGCCTTTGCGCTTGAACATCTCGGGGAACTGGTCGCCGATCTCTTCAGCACGCATGTCCACCAAGCCGAAGCCTTTGATGCCGGGTGTGTCGATGATGAACGTCGGAGCATCCAGCTCTTTGCCACCGGCCTTTGGCTTCATCGCGGAGGCGCCAGAATCCAATGGCCGCTGGCCCATAGCGGCATTCAACTCGTACATCTCCGCGTTCGTCGTGGTATGCTGTCCCTTGTCACTGGAGGCGCTGATCTCATAGGTCCAAAGGTCCAGTTCCGGGTCTATGGCGTTTATCAGTGTACTCTTTCCCACACCGCTGTGACCAGCCACCAAGGTTACCCTGCCGGTGAGCATGTCCTTCACCTCCTTGATACCCTTGCTGGTCAAAGCCGAGGTCATCATTACGCGGTAGCCAGCTTGTTGGTAGGTATCGACCATGTCGATCATCCGGTCCTGCTCCTCTTCATCCAGGTCATCGATCTTGTTCACCACCACCACGGCTGGCACTTGATAGGCCTCGGCTGTGACCAGGAACCGATCGATGAAGCCGAACGAGGTGCGCGGCCTTGCCAAGGTGACCATGATCACGGCTTGGTCCAAGTTAGCGGCGATCACTTGCTTGTGGTGCGAGAGGTTCACACTACGACGAACGATGTAGTTCTTCCGGTCATGCAACTCCATGATCGATCCCACCTCCTCAGCATTGGGCTGCGGAAGGAAATCGACCCGATCACCTACGGCCAAAGGATTGGTACTCTTCCACCCTTTGATGCGCAGGTTGCCTTTTGCTACACAGGCATGCAAGACACCATCGTCGCCCCGAACGAGGTAACGGCTTCCGGTGGAACGCATGACGAGGCCTGTGAGCATGGGTGCAAAGGTGCGGGGATGAATTGTGGAAATGGCGGGAATGTGGAAATGCGCCGCCTATCGGCTGCCTCGACCCTCACGATCACTCCCAAGCGCATAGGCCCGATCATTTCACAATTCTCCTCGGATACCTTTGTTCCGATGTCGATCTCTGTCTCAAACATCACCAAGACATACGGTGCGCAGAAGGCGTTGGACGATGTTTCATTCAGCGTGGGCTCCGGCGAGGTCGTTGGATTTCTCGGACCGAACGGCGCGGGTAAGAGCACGATGATGAAGATCATCACCTGCTTCCTTCCACCCAATGCCGGCACCGCGACCGTCTGCGGTTTCGACACCACGACCGACAGCTTGAAGGTGCGCCGCAATGTGGGCTATCTGCCCGAGCACAATCCGCTCTACCTGGATATGTATGTGAAGGAATACCTCGACTTCGTGGCCGGCCTGCATGGATTGAAGGACCGCGCTGCACCTGTCCGCACCATGATCGAGAAGGTGGGCCTCGGGCCGGAACAGCATAAACGCATCGGCGCTTTGAGCAAGGGCTATCGCCAGCGTGTAGGCCTTGCGCAAGCGATGATCCACGACCCACAGGTATTGGTCCTGGACGAACCGACCAGCGGTCTGGACCCGAACCAGCTGGTGGAAGTGCGGGCGCTGATCAAGGAGATCGGCAAGGAGCGTACTGTTCTCTTGAGCACGCACATCATGCAAGAGGTGGAAGCCATCTGCGACCGGGTGATCATTCTCGATCACGGCAAGGTGGTGGCGGATGATAAGGCCAGCACGTTGCGCAGTGGTGCCCAGCAACGCGAAGGGCTGGAAGTGGAATTCGATCGCGATGTACATGCGAACCTGCTGCTGAACATCCCCGGCGTTCTGCAGGCCCAACGCAAGCAAGGCCATATCTGGATCCTGGCGCACGATGCCGCGCGTGATGTGCGCCCTGCGGTGTTCCAGTTCGCCGTGGAGAACGGCCTACAAGTGCTTGGTCTGCAGAAGATCGAACGCGGCTTGGAAGAAGTGTTCAAGGAACTGACGCGGTCCCGGAGCTAAAGGAAAAGCGGTGCTGTCGGTGACCACACCGCTTCTCCATATCACGCCGAATACGTGTTGGCCCTCAGAACTTGTAGGAAACACCGAGGTTGAGCACCGCGATGCCGTAACCCAGCTCAGCGTGCGCTCCGACGTTGTCGCTGAAATAATAGCGGGCACCAACGAAACCGGTGAAGCCCACACCGCTCGATGAAGCGTATTTGTACTGCAAGGAACCCGTCGGGTAGTCCGTATTATCCTTGAACGAAACACTGTTGTAACTCAGCATAACACCACCATAGGTGTCTAGCTTGTCGTTGTTGTGCCACTCGTTGTAATGCCAGATCCCACGCGCACCGATAATGAGGTAGTTCCACGTCCAATCGTACTTGTAGGCCACGTTACCGAAGGAGATACCGGTCTCGGACGAAAGGCTCTTGTAACCGATGTAACCACCAATGCCCAGAACACCTGGCCCAAGGTCCATGATGCCCTTCTCGTAGCTGAGACCCAAGGCCGGGGTTTGTGACGAGTATGCACTACCAGCACTATAGTTGCCGCCAATGCCGACGCTCAGCCCAAGGATGTTATCGCCGATGTTGAAGGACTGCGCATGGATTGCACTGGCCGAGCAGAGCATGAATGCGGGAACAAGAAGGCTGGGGAGGAAGGGGATGCGTGCTATTCGTTTCATAGGCCAAAGGAAGCAATCGCTGCTGTTCCCCGTAGTAATATCACGCGCTGGTTTTCCACAGTGTTGTGAAACCGTTGTCGGTCCGGTGGGAACTGTTTCCTTTGCAGCCCCGACAACAACCACATGCCCTATCTCTTCACTTCAGAATCCGTTAGCGAAGGCCACCCCGATAAGGTCGCCGATCAGATCAGCGATGCGTTGATCGATAACTTCCTCGCCTTCGACCCTACTAGCAAAGTAGCATGCGAAACGTTGGTGACCACCGGGCAAGTGGTGCTGGCCGGCGAAGTGAAAAGCAAAGCCTATCTCGATGTGCAGGAGATCGCTCGCGAGGTGATCCGCAAGATCGGCTACACCAAGAGCGAGTACATGTTCGAGGCGAACAGCTGCGGGATCTTCAGCGCGATCCACGAGCAGAGCCCTGACATCAACCAGGGTGTTGAACGCAAGAACCCCGAGGAGCAAGGGGCCGGTGATCAAGGTATGATGTTCGGCTATGCCTGTCGCGATACGGACAATTACATGCCGCTGCCGTTGGAGCTTAGCCACATGTTGCTGCGCGAACTCGCTGCCATCCGTCGCGAAAAGAACAGCAAGATGCCTTACCTGCGCCCTGATGCCAAGAGCCAGGTGACGATCGAATACGCCGACAACGGTAAGCCGCTACGCATCGATGCCATTGTGGTGAGCACGCAGCATGACGACTTCGACAAGGAGCCTATCATGCTCGCGAAGATCAAGAAGGACATCATCGAGATACTCGTGCCGCGCGTGATGAAACAGTTGCCCAAACGCGTGCAAGCCCTCTTCGGCAAGGACATCGCCTACCATATCAATCCGACAGGCAAGTTCGTGATCGGTGGCCCGCACGGCGATACGGGCCTCACCGGTCGCAAGATCATCGTGGATACGTATGGTGGTAAAGGCGCACATGGTGGTGGTGCCTTCAGCGGAAAGGACCCCAGTAAGGTGGACCGCAGTGCAGCCTATGCGGCCCGTCACGTGGCAAAACACTTGGTAGCAGCCGGTGTCTGCGATGAAGTTCTGGTGCAGGTGGCCTACGCCATCGGTGTGGCCGAACCTGTCGGTTTCTACGTGAATACGTATGGCACCAGCAAAGTGAAGATGCACGACGGTGCCATTGCGAACACGATCGCCGCACTGCCGGAATTCAACATGAAGCCTTACTTCATCGAGAAACGCTTCAAGTTGCGCACACCGATCTATAGCGAGACCGCCAGCTACGGACACATGGGCCGCGAAAGCAAAGTGGTGGAGAAGACATTCACAAGCGCAGGTAAGACGAAGAAGGTGAAAGTGAAGCTTTTCCCGTGGGAGGACCTGAATGCATTGGGCGTAGTGAAGAAGGCGTTCAAGCTCTGAATCCGGAGCCCCAAGACCGCACTGGCATCCGCAAGCTCCGGCTGCACAGGCATTTACGCCTTTTCAACCGGGGCTTGTCAGTTCAATACGATCCACTACATTTGCAGCCCATTTCCGAGGAAAGACCATGTACGCCATTGTTGATATCGCCGGCCAGCAGTTCAAAGTGACCAAGGCCCAGAAGCTGAAAGTGCACCGCCTCGAAGCCGAGGAAGGCAAGCAATTGGAATTGGACAATGTCCTGCTTGTGAGCGATGGCAAGACCATCACGGTAGGGACCCCGAAAGTGGAAGGCTTCCGCATCGCCGCCAAGGTGATGGGCCATACCCAGGGCGACAAGGTGCTGGTATTCAAGAAGAAACGCCGCAAGGGCTACCAGAAGCTGAATGGCCACCGCCAGCAGCTCACCGAGCTTTGGATCGAAGCGATCTTGGGCAAAGGCGAGAAGTTCGACGCTAGCAAGAGTAGCGCCCCTGCCCCACGTGCCGTTCGAAATGCCGAACCGAAGATCAAGAAGACCGCCGCTACAGAAGTAGCAGCCCCGAAGAAGGTAGCCGCCAAAAAAGCAGCGCCTGCGAAGACCGCAGCACCCAAGAAGGCAGCAGCCAAGAAGGCCGCTCCGAAGAAAGACGATAAGAAGTAAGCGTTAACATCACGAGATGTCGGGTCAGGCCCGGCAGACATCCCCAGAGCCATGGCACACAAGAAAGGTGAAGGCAGTACCCAGAACGGCCGCGAATCGCACTCGAAGCGACTTGGTATCAAATTGTTCGGCGGCCAAGCGGCCATTTCTGGCAACATCATCGTGCGCCAGCGCGGTACCAAGCACCACCCAGGGCGTAACGTGGGTATCGGCTTGGACCACACTTTGTACGCTACTGCCGACGGCGTTGTCACCTTCCAGAAAAAGCGTGGTGACCGCAGCGTGGTGAGCGTTCTCCCAGCTGTTGCCAAGGACTAAGCGAAACGAGCTTCTCGAAAGGCCTTCCCGTCCTAACGGGAGGGCCTTTCTCATTCCATCCTGTTGACTTTCATGGACGGGCGGAAGATCCGCTCCCATCCACCCAGTTACCTTTACGTACCCAAAAGAAACCCGCCGTCCATGCTGGAGTTGACGTTCTTGAGAGAGCACCGTGATGAGGTCGAACAACGGTTGTTGAAACGCAACATCGATGCAAAGTCGTTGCTGGACCAAGCCAGTACGCTGGATGAGAAGCGCCGTGCTGCGCAACAGGAACTGGATGCGCGCCTCGCCGACCTCAATGGCCTGAGCCGTACCATCGGCGACCTGATGAAGACGGGTAAGAAGGAAGAGGCCGAAGCAGCCCGTGCGAAGACCATCGAACTGAAGACCACGGCCGCAACGCTGAAGGAGCAGCTGGAAACGATCGAGAAGTCGTTGCACGATCACCTCTGTACGATCCCCAACGCGCCCAGCCTGAACGTGCCTCCAGGGCGCACACCAGAGGAGAATGTGACCGTGATGCAAGAGGGCGCGATCCCGACACTGCATGCCGGTGCCAAACCACATTGGGAGCTTGGTGAGGAACACGGCTTCCTCCACATGGACCTGGGTGTGAA